>OLOV01000416.1_pt1 | contig 37498 bp, 31 predicted proteins | sample 1672931 | NCBI WGS metagenome assembly OLOV01 (sample SAMEA3136738, study PRJEB25190) | human gut metagenome | biome: human gut; feature: human-associated habitat; material: faeces | place: Austria | collected 2013 | reverse complement strand
TGCATTTTTTTCGCAAAACTCTTGGAAATTGAAAAACGAAGTTGCATATTTGTGGTGCGATACATATTGGATGGCACTCTTTAGCGGCTGATTTTGTCCCGTTATTGATTGCTGACATATTTTTTAGAGAGTTTTTGTCCTCTGTATGGTCGTCATTGGCGAAAGCCGTGACTGTACTAGCCGCAAGGCTTCCAGTATGTATCGCAGACCTATAGCAGAGGACATTTATTTACAATTAGTTATGCGATACACTAATTCAAACAACGCGGCTGTTGCCGCAGAAAGCCACAAGATCGGGGCTGACTCTTTCATCATCGAGACCAGGATTGAACTGTTCCAGATTGCAGATCGATTCTCGGAGTGGGAAAAGCAGATGTACGAGAAGAAGGAGTTGCTGATGGACGGAAGGTTCGACAATGAGATTCGGACGATGAATGCTGCGTTCTACCAGTTGGATGAGGCTCTGAGAAAGATTCTGAATGAGGAGCTGGAGTTCGACATCCTTAGGCACGGCAAGACGGTGGAGTGATTTTTGCAAGGACTTGTCTGACAATTAATTCTGAATGAGTATGAGAAAGGTTATTTTAGTTATCGCTATACTGTTGGTTGGCTTCAGCGGGGATTGCTTTGGAAGAAAGCTGGCGGATCCAGACACGCTTACATTCAAGAAGACATATTCGATGCCGGGAATGAGTGAAGATGATATTTACGTTTTCACGGCTGGATGGAAAGCCCCTTGGATGGAGTTCTATGGGATTCGTGACAAGTATGGAACTGGTGGTAAATGCTATGCTTGTCGGTTCTATGGGGAGAAGTTGGATAAGGTCACAGCTAATATATTCTCTAAAGTTTATCTGGTTTTCCGGGATGGGTCTTTCGATTTGATATTCTCCGATATTTCCGCAAGCTGGAGGCACAACTATATAGATTGCTTGTCTTCACAGGATGACAGATTCAACCGCAATGTGTTTTGGCGAATGTCGTACAGTATGAAAATCCTTGACCAGATAAGGGAGCGTTCCAAGGAGTTGTTCGAGATAGTCACCGCCTCGATGGACGAGTACCTCAAGGTCGGCCCGCCGGTGGAGATGAAGAAACTCTGACAACATTGATTATCTGGCAGGAAAATTGTTTATAATTATAAATCTGTACATTCATTTTTTTTGTATTTACAAATGCAATACAAACGATTTTTTTGTTATCTTTGCAACGCAAAGGAAGAAATAATGACATATTATGGCAAGAAACACATACGTCCAGCAATTGGAAGCATACTTTAACAGGACTTCCTTAGAGCAACAAGAGAAAGATTACAACGATCTTCGAGAGTTTAACCAAGTAGGCCCGACTGTTGACGAGTATATTCAGCAACTGGAAGGGCTCTCTGAAATGCATCTCGTTGAACAACCTATAATGAATCCAGAGTTTTCTCTGGATTTTTTGTTATTAACTTAGCACCTCATCAATTTATGGAGAAAAGTGTAAGCAAGGCAGCGTTTTCACTGCGTGCCTATAAATTCGTAAAAGTCGAGATGAATTTGGATTTCAAAGATCCTAATCCCAAGTATTCTATCGAGATTCTTCCATCAGGGATTATTATGCCTGACTCTGGGATCTATCAACTTACATTCACATTTAAGGCGAAAGTAGATGAAAAGGAAATCGTTAACATAGTTTGCAAAGCGGACTATCAGTTCAATATACCTATGGACATTAAGGATATTCCTGAATATTTTTACGCAAACAGTATTGCTATAATTTTCCCTTATGTCAGAGCGTTCGTAAGCACGGTCACATTGCAAGCCAATGTCATCCCGATGCTTATACCGACTCTGAACCTCAGCAGTTTAAGCGGTGAATTAAAGGCTAATACAAGTGTAAAGAAATGAGCAGGGCACGAGACGTATTTCAAACATTAAGCAATCGGGATAATGCTGATGAGGTCGAAGCACACGGGCCGTATTTATGTAGTTCAGCACGTGCATGGTTGGGAGAGGGCTATTATTTCTGGGATAGCTTGATTGAGAACGCTCATTGGTGGGGACATTCCGTTTATAACGATGACTATTTTATCTGTCAGGCGTTATTCCGCTATGAAGACGATACCATTTTTGATTTGGTTGGAGACCCTCTTCACTTGAAAGAATTACGTGAGGTTTCCTATTTATTGAAATCCCACAATATGGATTGCACAGTTGCAGGAACTATTGAATACCTAAAAAGGCAGACTACTTTCTCAAGCGACTATGTTGCCATTAAGGCACGTGATGAGTTTCCTGGTCGTGTCGTAGCAAGAGTGTTCTTCAGAAATGACAAGCCTGAATTTATCAACACCGAGCCACGTATTCAGTTTTGCATACTAAAACGGAGACCCCTCCCTGTCAGCGAATACAAGATCATCTATCCACCTGAATATCGTAAAGACTCCATTCAAGATATTCTTCCTGTCGTGTAGTTATATTTGGTCTTGCGATTGTCCTTTGTGGCCACCTGCGGGTGGCTATTTTTGTGCCATAATGAGTTCGTTATGGTTAGGATATTGACTAAGGATTTCACGGATCTGGATCTTACGAAGGGGTTCGAGTTCCAGATCGAGATGGAGAACCCGATGCTGGACGAGGAGCATATCCCTTCAGCTTTCAGCACGCAGATCTCGTTTCCACCGTCGCCGGTGAACAGGAAGGTGTTCGGCTACACTCCGGCGATGTTCCTGGCTCCGAACGTGAAGAGGCTGGAGGCCTCGGTGTGGATCGGCGGCGTGCCTTTCGTGACCGGCACGTTGGTGTACGACGGCATCGAGGACGGGTGTCTGATGTACACGTTCACGGAGAAGATGGTGGAACTGGAGGGGAAGATCTGGGAGAAGAGCATCCTGGAGTTCGACACGGGTTCCATCCCAAGCACCCTCTCGAAGTTTTCTACGCCGCTGCTTATTAACAAGACAAATGTTGCAATACAGCCATATTCGGTGATCAGTAGAATTCCCGTGTCAGGTGAGCCAGGTTCAGCAGGCGCTACCACAGGGCAACTAACTGAAGACGATTACCTCTACAGGAAGAAGTATTACAATTATTACAATGCGTCAGAGAGTTTTACCTATAATACCTTCATTCCGGCTATTCCATTGAGGGTCATCCTGGCAGGATGCTCGGTAAATGTTCCTAACGACATGCTACTCCGGAACGGATGGGCTGAACTATCCATTCTTGGTAGATACCACGAATTCTTGTTTGATGACGTGGTGAAGCCGAACAGGTGGCGTGACGTGGCAACATCGGGAACAAGGCCACCGTCAACCGGAAAGCCCACAAGGCGAGGATCTTCTACTCCAGGAAACAATAAGATCACTGATTTGGCCTCGTTCCTTCCAGACCTCTCTTTCGCTGAGTTGATTAAAGGTCTTTGTTCGATGTTCTGTTCGACCATATTCAACGACGGCGGAAAAGTTAGAATGATAGAGAATAAAGATGTTCTTGGCTATCCTGTCGAGGATTGGGAAGAAAAAATAGAGGACGATTATTCTTCTTCGGAAGAGAAAGCCGTATCTTATAAGTTCGGCTATGGCGACGATGGAATCTCCTATGACACTACAAAGCTAACCCAAAATATGGAAGACGGTCGAGTAGAAAGAATCCAAGAGGGCAATGTGGACGGCATACTGGCGCACTTTTCGTCAAGTGAGGATTATTCGGTGGTCTTCGACGAGGCTACTGGTGATGTCTATTCTGGCCGCAAATATGACGGAGTCGTAAGGAGACAATATAACCCAAACAATGGCGTGATCGTTCCTGTAACGGAAATAGCGTATGAATGCGACTTGCTTTACAAAGGGGCAAAGCCTGTGGAAAACCATGTGGAAGGCGCAGACACATTTGACAATAGCACCGAATTTATGACAGCGGGCTGCGTGCCGGAAAAATTATTCATTTCCGACACAACTTTTCCACGGAGCATGGCGGCTATAATTGAACCGAACGATGTTGGAAAAGAGCGTGACAACAAGGTCTACATAGGGGTGTCATTTGAGGATCAGTTTTTCAGCAATGGCATATTCGCCCCTATCTCAAAGGCAGACTTTCAGTTTGTTGGAACCGAAGACCTTACTCCCGGCGGTCTCTGGGAAGAATATCACAAGGCATTCGCCCAGTGGCTGGGAAAGACGAGGCAGAGGGTGGCCGTGGACGTGAACCTCACGCCTGTCGAACTGCACAACTTCAGGCTGTACAGACCGGTGTACTTCAGGGGGAGGAAATGGATCGTGGCGAAGCTCTCGGTGACGGTGGCGGCGGGTTCGGACAGGGTCTCCACCAGAGGCGAGTTCATCGAAATCTGATGTCCTTTCTGAATGGGGTCTCCAGGTGTACATTTGTCCTGGGTTGGGGATGATATACCCTGCCATTGAAACACGGATATGGAATTTACAGGTAGCATACAATTCGCTGACGAAAGCTCTTGGCTGACGCTGACCACGGAATCGGATGACACGGTGACGATCTCCGTCAGGCTCAACACCTTTGTCCCCAATCAGGAGGTCATGAGTTTTGAGGTGACTCCAAACTCTGGCATAGTACGGTTGCCGGCGGGGGAAATACTCAGGGTTCTGAAAGGCAACGGTGTCGGGATGATTACAGGAGTATTCGCAGCCACGCAAGGCACGTCGTCTTGCTCGTACAGTTTCAGTGTGCTGCCTTGCCGGAAGTTCGCCTATAAGTCGCTTGCCGCGACCATATTCACGACAAGGCCGGAAAAATCTCCTGTCCATGTCGGAGCCGAAGACAGACTCTGGTTCTACAGGATGGCGGGTGATGTCTCCACCTATGTCAGATTTAACTATCTTGCCGGAGGCTCATCCAGCAACTACGAGCTCAGTCCCACGTATAGCATTAATCTGAAATATTATGACCTTGACATTTCCGCTGACACGATGCTGGCGACCGCTTCCGCAAAGGGGCTGGACGTGTCAAACATAGTGTCCTATGATGTTTGGATAGAGTGTTCCGGAAGCAAGTCAACGGTATATTCTTTCGTCATCAAGAGGATGCGGTTGCCACTGAAGACGTACAAGTTCCTGGGGCGGCGAGGGACGTATGAATATATTCACGCAACCGGGAAGTTCAGCCGCTCGATAGAGTCGGAGACGCAGGTGTTCGTGAATTCCGGGATAGAGCAGGAGCTGGAGAATGACTATTCGATGACATTCGAGCAGAACTCCGGGCACATCGACAGCATCGGGATGAACGGGTACTGGCTGGAGTTTCTTGCGGCCAAGGAGAGGTACATCATCGAGAAGGATGGTTCGGAACGGGCTATTGTCGTGGACGAGTTCAAGACATCGCTGACCGATAGGACTGTCAGCAGCATGACGTTCAAATGGCATTATGCAAACCCTAACAACACTGTCATTGACAAAGTGGACATCGACATCACAGGACTTGGCATCCTCGGGCCGTCCACCGTGAACGATGTAAGCAACACGGCGCAGTTCCAGGTGACATATTCACCGTCGAACACGACACAGCGGAGCATAACCTGGAGTGTGGTGAGCGGTTCGGACTATGCGTCCATCGATGGCAACGGGAAGCTGACGGTAAAGAGTAACGCAAAGGGGAACGTGGTCAAGGTCAGGGCGACAAGTACAGACAAACCAAACATCTACGCCGAGAAGTCAGTGAACGTCACCTATTTTTCGGCTGAAGTCAGCATCAGCTTCCAGAAAGACAGCATAGAGGTCGAGGCAAAGGCCGGCACCGTGACAAACACGTTCACCACAACAGGACTCACCAACCTTCGGGTGTCCGCCTCCGGAGGGATGGCCATAACCACGGGGCCGTCGATCACCGGTTACCTCATCGGGTTCGCCTATGCGGAGAACACGGGCAATTCGGCGAAAATGGCCACGGTCACCCTGACAGGAGACAGAACGGACGGCAAGGGAACCTTCTCGAAGTCGTATACGGTCTTACAGAAAGCGGCGGCATCAGCCGAAGATCCATCGTGGGATCTTCCTTCTTCATACCTCGGAGAATATCTGACCTTGAATCCTGCCGGCGGCACCTTTGACATAAACATAAGCGATCCGGCGAGAGCAGGTTGGAGAGTAGTGTTCGATAGTCCTCTGACGTTAGAGTCAGGCTCTGCGACCGGAACAGGCCAAGGGAAACTATCGGTCAGATACCCTGCGAACGACACCGGTTCTTCGCGCAGTTTCGAACTCCTACTCAAAAGCGGCGTGAGTTATTTAACAAAATGTGTCGCCAAACAAGCAGCCAAGGCGGAGACTCCGAAAGCCGACCCGTCCTGGAATTTGCCTTCAACCTGGATCATCAAAGCCGACGGAAGCAATGCTCCATCTATCCAGGTCACCGACAACGACAATGTTGGCTGGAGGTTAGTCCTGCCGGATTGGATCCAGACGGAGGGCGGCATGACGGAGGGGACCGGCACGTTCTCCCTGATGACGGCGGCGGATGGCAACGACGGTTCGGAAAGAACCGCGGAACTGCGGCTCGTCAGCACTGACGGCAACACAACCTACGCCGTATGCAGCGTATCACAGAAAGCGGCGGCATCTCAGGAACCGTCAATCACATTCTCCACGAACAGTGCCACGGTTAAGGCCACGCTCACTGTTTTGACGAATCCGATGTCCTACCAAAACCTTACAGGTTTGAACGCGACAGTGTCCGGGGAGCTTTCGGAGGCTGCGGCCACCATCGAATCCGCCGCGGTTAAGGTTACTTTCGCACAGAACACCTCTTCCTCCAAGCGCGTCGGGACGATCACGGTAACAGGAACCAGAGCGGACGGCAAGGGAACATATTCGAAGTCGTTCACGATTGAACAGTCGGCGGCAAAGGCCGCCACATGGGATCTCCCGTCTTCATTGACATTTGAGGCGGGTGGCGACGGAGCGATTTTCACGATAACGGACAAAGACAGCGCCGGCTGGAGACTGACGCTTCCGGACTGGTGCCTTGTCAGCGACGGGATTACCGAGGGATCCGGAGACCGCGACACCGACCTGGTGGCAAGGGCAAATGACACCGGCTCTTCAAGAACCGGCACTGTACAATTGGTAAGCACTGATGGGAATACTGTCTATGCTACTTGTACCGTAACTCAGAATGCAGATAATTCCATGAATTTCGCCATCGCGCTGACGCTCGACCCCTCGGAGGAACGATAACCAAGAACTCAAGCATTAGATATTAATGAATATGAATTGCGCATACAACGAAAAAAACGACATTTTCCATGTCGTCAGGGGGAATGATTTCCCTATCAGGATCTGTCTTTGGTCGAAAGGACTGACGTTCGGCCAAGACAGAGCCTACGAATTGGAGGACTGCTCAGAAATAATGGCGAAGGTGGTAGGTTCCGACAGGAAAGTCGCCGTCAAAGCACGGTTTGTCACGACCAACGAGATCAGAGGACTCGTGGAAACCGGCTCTCTCCCGATAGGCGACTATGGGGTGGAAGTCGTTTTCGTCAATGGCTCCGGCATCAAGAAGAGGATACTTCAGCACGGAGTCATAAGGGTTGCCTCATGCAACGATGCTTCCGGGGTTCAGGAAGACAGTTGTATTGTCAATCTCTATGTGGATAAAGAGACATCGGGCGGTGGAGATGTCCCTGATCCCACACCAGGTGAATCCTGCAAGCCTGACTCCGAACTTTCTGAGACCAGTGAGAATTGCGTGCAGAACAGAGTCGTGACAGGAGCCATAAGGGAGCTGCAGGACTACTGCTTCCCGACTTCACTTGAGGCTTCCATCTCGCCGTCTTCGGCAGAATGGACAGGTAACTCAGTAGAGGTCAGTGTATCTTTCAGGGTTCTCAGAAACTCTAAGCCAGTAGTAGCTGACACTGTCCAGATCCAGTTCAACGGCGAGACTAAGACCCTGGAGAATGTAGCGGAGGGCTCAGAGAAATTCACTCTCTCTACTCAGGGCTACAAATCTGGCTCAGTCACTGCTAAGAAGGGTTCTACTACTATAAAGAACTCACCAAGGTCTATCAGTGCTAATCTCTATCTCCCAGTATACTATGGATTCTCTAAGGCCACCACAGGAAATGAGTTGACTATCACTTCACTGACTAAGGGAGGCTCTTCTCTCAATGGTACCAAGACTCTCACCAATGATGATGCTACTAAGTACCTGTGGCTCTGCGTTCCTAACACCATGTCAATCAACAAGGTTACATCTAGTGGTTTCGATGTTCCGTTCTTGGCTCCAGTAGAGGCTTCTACTCCACTGGGAACCTACAAGTGCTATCGAACTAAGGATCTTCCTGGTGCTGGCTCTATGACCATTGTTATCTCTTAAAACTTAGAATATCATGGCAGATTATATCAAGATCTATGGCGAACTAAGACGACCATTAGAGGGCCAATATGTCACAGACTCAGATCAGATAAAATATGAGAATGAGACCGTAAAACAAGTACTGCATAGACTAGATGGTGTCACCTACGTAGAAGTCCCAGAGCTCGAGGACGATTACATTGTTCAGGCAAGCGCATCTCACAAAGAGACTGTCTATACTATCGAAGTGGGAGCAACCATTCATGCTATCGTGGGTGACTCCACCATCAAATGGATGAACGGAGAGGCTCCTGTCACTCAAGCTGATCGCATATATGTGGTCTCAGTGATCGGGTCTCTGGCTGTTTGGGGAGAATTTCCAAAAGCCTAAGCTATGAGTGTATTTAGAGCTCTGATGATGCATAAGCATCAGCCTCTGAGTGAGTTCATCAAACTTGTTCCAGAGAACTTAGAATTCCCGGACCCAGAGAGCACTAAAGATCTAACCATAGAGTCTAATGCTCCATGGACTCTTGGAGTTAAATACAACGACTAAACACCTAACAAAGGCTAATTTATTAATTTCTTAAAAACCATTAAAAGTATGGCAAAACCGAGTTGGATTAAACTGGGCAAGAGCTCAGGTTCCAGGGACGATTCCACAACTGTTACCGCCAGTGAGTACACGGGGCGTCAGCAGAGAGGTGGAACAATCACTGCTAAAACAACCGGAGGTGCAACCGACACTACTTCAGTTTCTCAGGCCGGTAAGGCTGAGTTCATTAATGTGCCGACCAAGACTTACAATGCCGCTGCAAAGGGTAGCAACTCTGATGGTTCTGACACCATTCAGATCACTGGTACCGCAAATACGGCAAACATCAAGGTGGCCGAGACTACGGGCAAGATTATCCCTGGGGCAGCCTACAAGATCCAAGTCAACGCAGTCAACGATGATTCTTGGGATGGAAAGACTGACACGGGCATTGATGACGATCCGGGTAAGGATGCTCAGTTCACTTTCACTATCGACGTCAAGATCCCAGAGAACAAGACTGAAGCTGCCAGAACATTGGAGATCAAGCTTCAGAATGGTAACGGCGATGTTGTCACTGATGCTATCGCCATCATTCAGGCCAAGGGTGTCAAGTCTTATGGTGCTGTTACCCTCACCGTGGGTACTTATCAGCAAATCCCTGCTGCCGGTGGTACCGTTGATGCCCCTTCTGTTTCCTTCTCCCAGCCTTGGGGATGGAACGGTGTTACCTCGGGGGGTGGCACCATTACTACCGGTGGCACTGTTGCTTATGCAACTAAGACCGGATGGCCTTCATCTCTTACCCTTGCCACAGCTACGGGTCAGGTATCTGCGGAATCTCGTACAACCGTGGTTGGAGACGTGATTTCAGGCACTGTAACTATCACTCTCAATGCTAATGGCAAGTCTGCTTCCAAAGAGGTTTCAGTTAGTCAGCAAGCCAATTCCGTTACTTATGCAGTTACGGATGTGACACTGGCTGCTCCAGCTGACATCCCAGCTTCCGGAGGTTCAGTATCTTCTACTACGGTTACAGCCAAGGGTTCACAGACTTACACCTCGGGTTCAGTCACCAGTGATGTTGTCCTCACCAACGGCTCTGATGATTGTACCATCACCTTTAGTGAGGGAGTTTCAGCTGCTTCACTTGGTACAACTGTTACCAACAGAACTAAGAAGGGCACTCTCACTGCTACGGTTACTTGGAAGACTACAGCTACCAAGTCCGCTTCTGTAGATGTATATCAGGCAGCCAACACCGCTACTTACGGTGACATCACCTTTGACTCTGCCGTTGCCACAGAGGTTTCACTCAAGGCTGACGGTACCCAAAGCCGCAACATGACCGACAACTCCAATGTTGGAGCCAAGCAGACTGTCACCTATACTTCGGGTGCTACCAGAACAGAGGCCAGCGCTACTGCTGCGGTTGTCTTTGATCTCAGTCCAAAGGTCAAGACCGTTGCAACTGGGTTTGCTCTCTCTTCTGACGGCATCGTCTCTGTTGGAGCCAACCCTACTACGGAGCCTCGTGGAGGCTTCGTTGTGACGGTTACTGTCACCGGCGAGGGAAGCAAGACTGCCACCAGAGACTTCACGTTTAATCAGCAGGGGTCTTCTTCCTACATCAACCTCACTCCAGAGAGCCTCACCTTTGTGGCTGCCGGAGAATCCAAGACGCTCACTATAGAGTCAAACGACAGCTGGACTCTTGAATAAGACTGTCATAAGGTGGGAGGGGGTGAAACCCCTCTCATCTTCTAATTTATTCTAAAAAACAGAATAACCATGGCAAAACCAAGTTGGATCACTGTAGTATCTGGGTCTACAGGAAGTGGCTCAGGGACAAGATCACTAAAAGCAAGCTCCCATACTGGAAGATCAAGCAGATCAGGCTCTATCAAAGGAGTTACCTCTGGTGGAGCCTCTGATTCTGTAGTTCTCTTACAGGTTGGAGCTGGTGAGTTTATCATGGTAGACAAGACTTCCTATCCTGTTGCAGCTCTGGGTGGCACCGTGAAAATCACTGGCACCAGCAACTCGCCGTCTCTGAAGCTGACTAATCTCACTGATTCATCTTTACTTTCAAATTTCGCCCTTAAAGTAAACGGGACGGCCTATTCCTGGGACGGAAACGTCTCTCATCAGATATCTGGTGATCCTGGGGCATCTAGCTCTTACACTTTTGAGATCTCTTTTGACGTGGCGGAGAATCAGACAGAGAGCTCCAAGGACATCACTTTCTGGCTCCGCGATTCGGGTGATCCTGGGGTATCTTCTGAAACCATCACTATTACCCAAGCAGCAGGTGAGAAGACCTATGGCACTGCAAGTGTCAATATGGGATATTCTAATGGGAGTATCGGCGCAGAAGGAGGAGTTGCTACCCCTTATTATAGATTTTCAATCCCTTGGGGATGGAATGGCAAAACATCTGGTGGTGGGACTCTTACTCAATCTAATTCTTCTCATTCTGTAAAATATACCTATTATACTGATCCTCCTGGTTCTCCTTATAACTGGACCTTAAACGAGCATACAGGAGAGCTAGTTATGAGTTCTCTGGGAAAGGTCATCACTGATTCTTATAAGGCAGCCCGTATTAAGATAACCATTGTCGTTAATGGTCAGACATTGACTTACACCGACTTTGTAAGACAGGATCCTAATAAGGCCACCTACACTTTAAGCTCTGCTTCTGTTTCATTAGACGATATCCCAGCATCGGGTGGCTCAGCTGACTCACCAAACTTTATCTCGGCTTCAGGCAAGATTGATTATTCTTCTGGAGAATCCGATACTCCTTCTATAACATCTTCGGATGTTATCATTACGTTGTCTAAAAAGGTAAACGGCTCAAATCTTGGTTCAACTGTTAAGGCCAGAACAAAACTTGACACAGTTACAGCCACTATAACCTGGAATGGCTCTAAAGTAACCCAAAGTATTGATGTGTACCAACAGGCCAATCAGGTAACCTATTCATCAGTTAATGCCGCATCTGCAACTGTAAACTCCCCATGGAGCGGGGAAGAGATAGATATAGCTGCCATTGTAAGCCCAAAACAAACAGCTACTTATACTTCTGGTGTTACTGAAGACATTACTGATTTTTCTTACACCTTTATTAATCCATCTTGGATAACCATTGACGAACTCACTTTGAAAGCTACTGTGGGTAGGAATGTTACTGGATTGACAAGAGATGGAGAAATTACAGTAGATATTGATGGTAAGGGTTATAAGTCAACCAGAGTATATTTATCTATTCATCAGGAGTCTCTAGTTATGCCTTCTTGGAGCTTGGGAGCTACAGAGACTTATACTAAAGATTCCACAGGCATCACCTTCACGGTGTCAGATCCAGATAATGTGGGTTATAGCATTAAAGTAAGTGAAACTTGGATGACAAACCGGAATAATAAGATCAAATGTAAGACTAATCTCACCGGCTCTTCAAGAACTGGCACTGTACAATTGGTAAGCCCTGATGGGAATACTGTCTATGCCACTTGTACCGTAACTCAGGAATCCAAGATCCTGCCTTCTTGGGATGTTCCTGCTACATTCCACTTCGATAACAGAGGTCAGAGTGATCTATCTCCAGCAGGCTTGGATTTGAATATCACTGACCCAGATAATGTAGGTTGGACTATCGAGGGCCCATCTTATGTTACAGACAGTTCAATATATGATGGCAGTCCACTACCAATAAGCGGTGCAGGGAATAAGAGTATATCTCTGTCTCCTGGTGTAAAAACTTCTTCTTCAGAGAGAACCTTTGATCTCGTTCTTAAAGCTTCTACTGGAGCTGTAATTGCTACTTGCAATTGTACACAGGATGCTTTAGAATTAGCTGTCACCTGGAATCTCCCGTCTTCACTGACATTTGAGGGAGGTGGCGACGGAGCGATTTTCACGATAACGGACAAAGACAGCGCCGGCTGGAGACTGACGCTTCCGGACTGGTGCCTTGTCAGCGACGGGATTACCGAGGGATCCGGAGACCGCGACACCGACCTGGTGGCAAGGGCAAATGACACCGGCTCTTCAAGAACCGGCACTGTACAATTGGTAAGCACTGATGGGAATACTGTCTATGCTACTTGTACAGTAACGCAGGGGGCATATACTTTTCCAATTGATTAAATCACCTAATTACACCAAAACAAAGACATGATCATCGACATAAATAGTTTAACCATGATGGACAGTTTCAACGCCCACATCCTCGCGGACGAGGCTTCGACGGGGGGCGTGGTGGTCGGCGCGGGCATATCGGCCACTCTGTTGCTGTTTTTTGAGCAATCACTGCAACATATGCTGCCATACCTGGTAATAGCCGCCGTGGTCATCCTGATCGACCTCGTGTTCGGCATCAGGGCAGCCCGGCGCAAGGGCGACCGGATCAGGATAAGCCGGGCGATACGCCGCACGGTCGGCAAGGCGGTGGAGTACTTCTGCTGGGCGGTGCTGGCCTCCAGCCTCGCCGTGGCCACGGGCTACACGGCCATCGAGACGGGGCTGATGCTCGTGGTCATCGGCGTGGAGCTGATCTCCATCGCCCAGAACTGGTACTTCTGGAAGTTCGGCCACAAGGCGACGGTGAAGGTGGACGCGGCCAAGGTCATCGAGGCCGTTGTCCAGGCAAAGACCGGGGCGAACATCGAGGGGGCGGTCAGCGTTGAGAAAGGAGAAGAGGAAAACAAAAAGGAGGCAAAGGACAATGGGGACGATAAGTAAGGATTTCAGTTACCGTGAGTTCGAGGCCTCGCCGACGGCGGAGCGCGGGGGCATCTGCAACGTGATCACCTCGTTCGCGGTGCGCGACGCGGTGAAGGAGCTTGTTGAAAAGGTTCTCCAGCCGCTCCGTGACAGGGTGGGACATCCGCTGCGGATAAACAGCGGCTACCGATGCCCGGAGCTCAACAGGGCGGTGGGAGGAGTCCCGACCTCGCAGCATATCAAGGGGGAGGCCGCCGACATAGCGGCCGCGGATCCCTACCTGTTGGCTAAGGTTGTCAGGGACACGCCGGAGATCTGGAGGGAGGTGGACCAGATGATCCTCTATCCGACATTCGTACACATCAGCCACCGCAGGGGAGGACCGCAGCGGCGGCAGCTGATCTACAACAGGCGGTACAAGGGGCAAAGACTCCGAATTGCGGAAAGTAACAATTAATTTGCGTTTAATATTTAAGTATTATGAAAGAGTTACTGAAGAGAATGACCTACGCCCTTCTGTGGGCGTGGCAGATCCCGCAGAATGTCGCGGGAATCATCGTCCAGAAGCATTACGAGCGGAAGGCGGACAAGACCGGCGCGGAATGGTTCTATTTTCTCAGACATGGCATCCTCTACCTCCGCACGGACTCGCTCGCCAGCGGAAAGGCGGTGGCGCTGGGAGAGTATGTCGTGGCAAACTGGTTCGCAAGCGATGACACCTTGAGCCACGAGTTCGGGCATGTCAGGCAGTCGAGGATGCTCGGGCCGCTCTATCTTCCGCTCATAGGCTTGCAGTCACTCTGCCACGCAGCCGTCCACTACGACCTTTGCGGTAAGAAAAAGTACAAGCCTTACACCCACTTCTGGACGGAGCGGTGGGCTGACAGGCTCGGAGGCGTGAGGCGATGAAGCCGGGGTGGATCCTTCTGCTTGTCGCCGCGCTGGTGGCGGCTGTCTCCGTCCTGAGCTGGAGGCTGGGCTACCGCTCGGCGGTCGCCGAGTCCATCGAGACACCCAAGGCAGATACGCTGATCGTAAGGGACACCGTCACCGTGGAGTACCCCGTCCCCATCCTAACCACCATCACTGACACACTCCTTGTCGCCTATCCCGACATCGTAATCATCCACGACACAACATTCGTCCAGCTCCCCAAAGAGCGGAAGGAATATTCCGGCAAGGACTATCGTGCGATAGTGTCCGGCTACCAGCCAAGCCTCGACCAGATCCAGGTCTTTCCGGAAACGAAGACAGTCACCAAGATCTTTTCCGCGCCGTCACGAAAAAGACACCACTGGTCAGTAGGCATCCAGGCCGGTTACGGCATAACCTTCCAGGACAACCGCATCACCCCGCTACCCTACATCGGCGCCGGTCTCTCCTACAGCATTGTCGAGTGGTAGTAACGTGAATAAATGGTTAGAAATAGGACTCGTGGTGGCGGATGGACTCGTTGGCGGTACGGGTCTCCAGAGGGGTGTAGAGGTCGGTCATCTGGAGTGAGTGATGGCGGGCTTGGTCACGAACAGAAAGGAGATCGGTGCGGGCCTTGATCAGATCCGTTATGCCGGTGTCCTTGAGGCTGTAGAACTTGTACTCGGAAGGGAGCCTCAGATCCTTCTTCAGATGGTAGGTCCAGAAGTCTCCGAAATGCTTAGCTGGATGGTGTGCAGGTCCAGGACGAAAGCCGGAACTAAAAAGATACCAGTCAGCGGGGTTTGACAGCACATCAAGGTCGAGCATCAGTTTGAGAACACAATCAGGAAGGGTTACCACGGCATCCTTCCGGTTCTTTGAATATTCGGCCCTGACGGAAATGGTGCCTCCCTTTACCGAAATGTCACCGATCCTGATGTGGCTCATCTCCTTAGGGCGTATGAAGCAATAATAGAGGACATAGCAAGCCAAAAGATAGTGGCGGTTGCGGTCGCTGCAATATTCACGGATGGCAAGCATCGTCTCCTTCGGGATGACGGTGCGGTTCTTTGCACATTTGCGCTTACCCTGAACGGCAGTAAGATTCGCCGTGAAGTCCTCGCTGATGTAGTTCTTCTCCATAAGCCATCCGGCAAAGCTGCGAAGCCAAGAGAGGTAATTGTCTCTGGTTCTGGCAGCCTTCCCGCAATCAAGCCATAGCCAGTCGAGAAACTTCGAGACAACTGATGACTTTAATTGATAGACATAGCACACCGGTTTGTGTTGTTCGCTGTTCCAGCCACGGAACACGTTCAGGAACGAAGTGTAGCCATTGTAGGTCTTGACGCGCATGATGTCCGATTCCGTCAACTTGTACAGATAGCGGTAGTATTTCTCACAGACATCGTCAAAAAGAGTGTATTCCTCCGGATTGTTCAGGGACAGGTAGGGATTCCATCCTTGCGAGAGCTGGTCGTTGATGTTGATGACCATGTCGTTGGCGTACCTTCTGCGGGCGGTCACGCCTTTTATCTTAGGCACAGACACCCTCTTTCTTCTCATGCGACCGGTTTCCGGATCGAGGCAATAGAATTCAACATACCAACGCTTTCCTTCGGCGACCTTTGCCGGAATAAAGCCATTCGTCGTGCGGAGACTTGAAGACATTTTTTTTGTTGGGGAAATTTTTGAACTCCCCAACAAAGGTTTGACAGGAACCGGCTCAGACAGCGAATTTTTTTGGCGCAAATCTGGCGCAGCATTTTTGACAATTTTGCCGCAATTCCTTGATTTACAAGAAGTTGCGGCAAATTCGTAGCGGGGGAAGGACTCGAACCTCCGGCCTCCGGGTTATGAGCCCGACGAGCTACCAACTGCTCTACCCCGCGATGTTGGACTACAAAGGTAGGAATATTTTTCTGAAATGCAAAACATATTTCAAAAAAATGTTCGGATCTGAATCACTCTGCAGGAAGCCTCCTTCTGAAATTTTGGTAACGTGCAAAATTTCAGAAGGAGACTTCCTACAGATATATGTTCTACAGATTTCTTATCCTTATATATTCATAAACACCTTCATTCCGGCGATGTCGGTCTTGGCGAAGGATTTCTGCTCGCCGGTGGTGAGGTTCTTGAGCTGGATGACACCGGCCTCGACCTCGTTGCCACCGTTGATGGAAAGGAACGGAATGGACTTCTTCTCGGCGTAGTCAAACTGCTTCTTGAGTTTTGACGGCTCCGGATAAACCTCAACGGAGACACCTTCTGAGCGCAACGCGGCGGCGACAGGAAGGACGTAGCGAAGCTCTTCGACACCCATACAAGCGAACAGAAGCGTGGTGCTGGAAGCCAATGACTTAGGGAACTTATCCAAGCCTTTCAAGACATCATAGATCCTGTCGGCGCCGAAGCTGATGCCCACTCCTGACATATCCGGAAGACCGAATATTCCGGTAAGATTGTCGTAACGACCGCCTCCGCAGATGCTTCCGATCTGGAAATCAAGGGCTTTCACCTCAAAGATGGCACCTGTGTAGTAATTCAGGCCACGGGCAAGGGAAAGATCGATCTCTACCGGGCATTTTACACCGGCAGCATCGATCAGGCCGAAAAGTTCCTCAAGCTCGTCAAGACCTTTGAGGCCTGTCTCGGAAACGAGTCCGGAAGCGGAGCCGCCGTTCATCAGCGAGCGCATCGAAGCCAGTTTCTCGGAAGTGGAACCGGACAGTTTCAGAATCTGCTCGATCACGGCGATCGCACCGTCGGTCAGACCTTTCTCACGCATCTCCTCCTCAACGCTCTCAAGGCCGATCTTGTCAAGTTTGTCAATGGCCACAGTGATGTCAACCACCTTGTCCGGGAATCCGCAGATCTCGGCGAAACCCGTCAGGACCTTCCTGTTGTTGATCTTCACGAGCACATTCACGTCCAGAAGGCTGAACACCTTGTCCACAATCTGCACGAGTTCAAGCTCATTGACCTGAGATTTGCTGCCGATCACGTCCACGTCGCACTGGTAGAACTCACGGTAACGTCCCTTCTGCGGCCTGTCTGCCCTCCAGACCGGCTGGATCTGGAAACGCTTGAACGGGAAGGAGATCTCGTTCTGGTGCTGGACCACGAAACGGGCAAAAGGCACGGTCAGGTCGTAGCGAAGACCTTTCTCACAAACCTCTTTGGAAAGAGCGACACTGTTCACTCCCCCTTCCTCATTGCAGTAATCCTCAAAGTTGACCTTTGAGAAACAGTCACCGGAGTTCAGGACTCTGAACAGGAGCTTGTCCCCTTCCTCGCCATATTTTCCGAGCAAGGTTGACAGATTCTCCATAGCCGGAGTCTCGATCTGGGCATAGCCGAAAGTCTTGAAGACCTTCTTGATGGTGTCGAAGATATAATTCCTTTCGGCCATATTCTGCTGACCGAAATCACGTGTTCCCTTAGGGATTGACGGTTTCTGACTCATAAACGTTATTTTTCCACTTTATCGGCCTTGTAGCCAAGTTTTTTGATAGCGTCCGCAAGGGTCTTCTCATCGGTCTTACGGCGGTCGTACTTGATCTTGATTGTCTGATCCTTGAGAGAGACCTTCAAGTCCTTGACTCCCTTGAGGAACGCCAGATTCTCATTGAGTTTGTTCACGCATTTGTCACAATGCATATTCGTCGCGAAAACAACCTCGCCGACATTCTTGTCGGCGGGTGCCTCCGTCGCAAAACCCTCGAAAGGAGCAGCCTGAGCCGCGGCAAAAGGCGCAGCCAACATCACGGCCGCGACCGCTATCAATAATATTCTTTTCATAATCTACAACCTTATGGCAGCAGCGTGGTTATCCGCGCCAAGGTTCATCTTGCAAAGATAGTGATTTAATCGTTCTTTGTCGCCCTCCAGAGCGTCAATCTCACGCCAAGATTGATCCGCCGTCCCATAATAGGCCCCCAGACACAGCTGGCATCGAAGCCTGGAGTCCAAGGAGTCCATTCCCCGGCGGCGTTCCTATCCCCCACCAGCACGTGCATCTGGGTGAAATTCGTGATGTTCTCAACCCCAGCATAGATGTCGAACCCACGGAAACGCCTGGTTATCTGCGCATAGAGCAATGGATAGACCGGAGTGCGGCCATCAGGATAAAGCAGTTCCCCACCATCATCCTTCAGATCTTTCATAAAGTCATACACCCTCGCCGAACCGTTCACGGAAGCGGTGAAATCGAATATCCATCGGCTCAGATTTGTCTTATACTGAAGGTTCAGCACCCCCTTGAAGCAGCTGAGCATCGGCTTCTCCACCAATTCGCCACCATAATTCTCCTGCCGGGCGTTGGTGTAGCGCCCGGTCAAAGCCACGGTGAAGCGGTCAAATGGCTCGACATTGAAATCCACCTGCCAGTTATCTGAATATGAGCGTCTTCCATCGGAATCAAAGAACCAGATGTCACGTCCGCCGTTCACATCTGTGCCCGGCACCTCATAATCCACCATCAACTGACGCGCGAACTGGGTTCTGAAATAATCAAAGCTGACATAAGTCTTGGAAGGATCGACCCCGAGCGGCATATAAAAAGTAAGGTTTCCTCCGAATGTCCACGAATCCTCAAGCAGCCGCTCCATACAATTCCCTTGGAGCCTGCTGTGGGTGGACATCACACCGATATTGTCTGCGACCGGATCCGCGTACCTCAGTCCCCTGCCGCCGTTCGCTCTGGCCACGAACCATTCCGCCGGTGAATATTTCAAAGTCACCCTCGGAGCCAACTTGAACCCGCTCCCCTTGTACCAATCAGCGCTGACTCCGACAATTGATGTGAATATGTCCCCGGCGTGGAAGGTATATTCCCCGTAAGCACCGCCGAAGAAATGATCCGCGATTCCGGAATATGGACGCTGCCCATTCCAATTCTCACCACTCCACAGGCCGTAGTCCAATTTTGCGACAGCCTCGTCAATGTGGTCGAACGTGCCGGAAAGGCCGACAGTGAAGTCGTGCGACTCATTCAACATATTCCTGTAGAGGAGGTTGATGAAGCCCGACTGTTGGCTCGCAAGGTAGGATGACGCGCCGAACCAGGAGTCGCTTTTCTGCCACGACCAGTCCGCTATGGCGGCTATGCTGGAGGAGCCGTCCTCGCGAAGAGGCTTGCCGACTTTCAGGTAGGCGTTCAGGAGACTGTTCGTGATGTCGGTGCCCCAATGGGATTCCGAGAGATATTTTGCGAAAGAGTTCCCTTCTGTTGGTTCCAGGATAGACTCATCTGAAGCCCAACGAGGTTCCATCCCGCTTTTGTCATAGCCGTCCATTCCGCCCTGCCGATGGTCCCGGACAGCTTTCACGCCCCAGCGTACCTGAAGTTCGGGAGTATAGTAAAGCCACCTGTTGGCCACATTAAACTGCAACATCTTAGGATCATCACGGAAGCCATCATCGTTCATATCGTAGGTCTTGAAGTTCCCGCTGACGTGTCCTAACAGAATCGTATAGACCGTCGGGCTGAGTTGCCAGGCCGATGTCGCGTTGAAATCCGCCTTGGTGTCGCTCATCATCGAAGCCTGGATGAAAAGCGGTTTCTCCTCGGTAGGCTTCTTGTGCTCAAGATTGATCTGTCCGGTCATTGATTCCAAGCCGTTGATCACGGACGGGGAGCCTTTCGCGATCTGGATGCTCTCCAGCCATGGCCCTGGAACATAAGACAGTCCATATGGAGCGGTTATCCCCCTCATCACCGGACGGTTCTCGTCCAGCATCTGCGTATATGTCCCGGAAAGGCCCAGAAGCCTTATCTGACGCGCTCCCGTGACAGCGTCCGAATAGCCGACTGTCACGCTGGCCGAGTTCTCAAAACTCTCCGCCAGATTGCAACAGGCCATCTTCTGAAGTCCCGAGGCCGAGATAAGTTCCGTCCTCAAGGTCTTTCCTCTTGATATGCTATTCTCCTGATGACCGACAAAAACCGTCGCGTTGAGACTGTCTTTCCTATCCTTATATATAGAGGTAGTGTCAACCGACTGGGCTGACATGCCAACGGACAACACCGTGGCCATAATAGAAGCAATGATAGTCTTTCTCATAATTCACATCATAAGCCAAGCGCGTAGTGCGCCGTTCCTTCAAATAAAGTTATACGCTGGATGCAAATATAATAATTGATTATTAAGAAAATGATTAAATTTGTACAAAATCTCGCAACCAGAGAAACCAAAACGTTTTCAGGCTATATGAACACAAAAGAATTCGTCAAATGGGTGCTGGCCGTGCTGTGCGGCCTGTTCATCTGGGGCATCGTGAAGTTCTTCATGTTCTTTATGATGCTCGGCTCAATGATTGCCTCTGCGGCTTCATTCTCCGGAGGCTCCGGCGCCGTTATTCCCAAGGAGGGTGTCCTGCTGATGGACATGTCTAAATTCGAGATCACTGAACAGACTCAGGAAAGCAACCCGCTCACATCCATCCAAGGCAGAGAGATCGCTTTGGTCGGACTTCACGATGCCGTCAAGGCAATCCACAAAGCCGCCGAGGATCCGGGTGTGCAGTACATCCTCGTAAAGACAGACGGCGCCTCCACCAGCCTTACCAAACTGGAGGAACTCCGCAAGACCCTCACAGATTTCAGGAAGAGCGGCAAGGCAGTGATAGCATATGGCGAGGCGTTCACTTCCGGAAGCTACTACCTCGCGTCAGTGGCCGACAAGATCTACACGACGAGGCATCACGGCGGCAACAACTTTATGTTGGGAATAAGCGGGAGGATGTTGTTTCTCAAGGATCTGCTCGACAAGCTCGGTGTAAACTACCAGCTCATCCGCCACGGCAAGTACAAGAGTGCCGGCGAAATGTACGTCAAGAACGCGCCAAGCCCTGAGAATATGGAGCAGAACCAGGCGATGATCGACTCCATGTGGGAAACGGTGGCCGCGGAGACCGCAGGGAGCAGGGGTGTGAGCGTGGACTCACTCAACTACTTCATCGATCACCTTTCCATAGCCCTTCCTGAAGATATGGTGAGCCACAACCTCGCCGACGAGGCTCTCTCCGTTGAGGAATATAAGGGGAAACTCGCCGACCTGGCCGGCAAGGACAGTTACAAGGATGTGAAATTCATCCCGTTCTGCGACTATGCCGCCGCCAAGGCAACGCCGAACCTGACCGCCAAGAAAAACATCGCCGTCATCTATGCCAACGGGAATATCCTTGAGCAGGACGACCCGAACAACATCAGCGGCGACCGTTTCGCCGGCATCATCGCCAAGGTAAGGGCGGACTCAACCGTCAAGGCTGTCGTGTTCAGGGTCAACTCTCCTGGCGGTACAGTGCTGGCTGCCAGCAAGATCAAGGAAGAGATCGACCTCACCAGAGCAGTCAAGCCGGTCATCGCCTCTTACGGTGACTATGCTGCTTCCGGCGGTTACTGGATCTCCAACAGCTGCGACCACATATTCTCAAACGCGACGACTCTCACCGGTTCGATCGGTGTGTTCTCCGCCATCCCTGAGTTCGGGAAGACTCTTAAGGACATAGCGCACGTGAATATGGTGCCGGTCAAGTCCCACAAGCATTCCGATATGCTTTCGCTGACCCGTCCGTTTGACGCCGGGGAGACAGCCTGGATGCAGGTCTATGTTGACGACATCTACAACAGTTTTGTGAGCATAGTCGCGCAGGGACGTGATATGACTTTCGAGGCGGTGGACGAGATCGCTCAGGGACGTGTCTGGACCGGAGCCGACGCACTTAAGATCGGTCTCGTGGACGAGATCGGAACGTTGGAGGATGCGATAAAGTACGCGGCGTCGATGGCCGGGGACGCCGATATTGAGAACTGGGGTATAGCAAGTTACCCTAAACCTTTGACGATTATGGAGCAGTTGCTGCAGCAGTTTGGCAAGACCACTAACCCGGAGGAGGCCATGGCCAACGCACTGGCCGGAACTCCGCTGGAGGGCGTGGCGAAGAATCTGCTTGACTGGCAGAGGAGCTGGGCGAAAGGCCAGGGAGACCTTGTCTTCGCGAGAATGCCGTTCGAGATAGAGATCAGATAAGACGGATTACTGTGACGGTGGCTGTGGCCTTCGTCACCTTCACGGAGTCATCGATGCGATGACCTACCAATGCGAGAATATGGAAGCCTTCGTCAGCGATGACGAGGGCTTTTTTCTTTTCAAGAATATCAAGTTTAAGGTCCACGAACATATCACTGAGCTTCTTGCGGCCACGCATTCCAAGCGGGCGCATCCAGTCGCCTGGTTGCCAATGTCTTATTGTGAAAGGGAACGGGAGATCCAGTTTAGTCTCTCCTACGCTTGTCTTCACGTCCTTCACATCGTCCGACAGCGAGACGGAGAACTTTATTCCGTTCAATGAATATGTTCCTGGGCCATTGATGGTTAGGTCAGTCGCTTCGGCAAGCTCTGCGACCGGAGATATAACAATCTCCCGAGCCGAAGTCACGGCAAGATATTCATCAGCAACGAACGTCCTGCCACTGACGGTACCGTCACTTTTCAGGACAGAGGCAAGGTCCGCGACCACGGAGGAAGTGAACCCGAAAGGTTCCAAAAGACGGAAAAGGACATATTCCCAATTCTTTTTAGCCGTAAGCTTCTGATGGTCAATAACAGGAAGGCCATTACCATCAAGCCGTACAATCTCCGCCGAAACCGAACGGACATATTCATCAGCGATGGATTGAACCTGCGCGAACCGCTCCATATCCTCGTTCAACGTTGTCAGGAACGACGGATTCAACCTTTCAAAAAGCGGGAATATCTCATTGCGGATGCAGTTGCGCTTGTAGGCGGAATCAGCGTTGGTGCTGTCCTCGTGCCAACACAGCCCGTGCGATACGGCATATTCATAAATATCCCTGCGTGAGAAATCGAGAAGCGGCCGGATAAGTCGGGCGTCCGAACCCAGAAGGGACGAACTGCGGCGCATTCCGGTCATTCCTTTCACCCCGGTGCCACGCAACATATTCAGAATCATAGTCTCAGCATTGTCGTTGGCATTGTGAGCGACAGCCAAAGCGGCAATTCCTCGCTCCCGACAGACCTCCGCGAACCAGGCGTAACGCAGCTCCCTCGCCGCCATCTCGATGCTTACACCATTCGAGGCGGCATATTCCTCTGTGTAAAAATCTGTTTTTATGAATATGACGCCGTGGCTTTCGGCCCATTCCCTGACAAGAGTCTCGTCCGAGTCACTCTCCTCTCCCCTCAGGTGGAAATTGCAGTGAGCCAGCGCGAAACACCTCCTGACCGAGGAATTGAGAAACAGCTCCGCCATACACATCGAGTCAACCCCGCCGCTGACAGCCAAAAGAACCGCCTCTCCATCAGGAAGCAGCCCTTTCAGGATTCTGTCAAAACGTTCCTGCATATTCAGGAATTTTATTTCTTGCTTGCGAACGTGTACGTGAAGCCGAACTGGAGAGCCTGCGCGAACTGCACCCTCCTGCCGGTGTTGCCGTCCTTGTCCGTGATGAGGACAGTGTCGTCGTAGATGAGGTTGGTCGTGATGTTCAGCGAGAAGAACCTGCTGAGCTTCCACATCATGCGGGTGTCCCAGTTCACACGGATGTTCTTCGGATTCTTCAGATAGTTTGAGAACAGGAGCAGATGCGTCGAGCCCTCGAAATTGTCATTGACCTTGACCTTGGCATCGGCAGTCAGCTGGGCACCGAACTCGAAACGGGCTGGTTTATAATAGTTTCCAGTCTTGTAGTAGATGTTCTTGTCATCCTTGGCGTCCGGATAGACCTCGGTATCCTCGTACTTCTTCTTCCTCCCCATACCATAGTTCTTTCGCAGCTTCTCGCTTCCGACGATTGTGAAGCCTCCTGTGATAGGCGCCATGTTGACAGTCAGCCATTTGCTCGGCACCCAGTCAATACCAAGACCCAGATTGACAGTTCCCGGAGAAAGAATGCTGGACTTGAGCACACGGGCGTTTCTCCAATCCTTGCTGGATGGCTCCTTGTCCTCCTCCACGGCCGGAGTCGGGTAGTTGTAACCGTTGGCGAACTGGCTGAGGAACGTGAACTTGGCGGAGTAGTTCAAAGTCTTTGTTGCCTTGTAGCCCCAAGTGCTCTCGAACAGGATCCGGTCCTTGTTCTTCTGGATGATCGGCTTGTCGGCGGAATAAAGGAATCCGTAGTCCAGCTGGAGACGGTTGTTCCAGTACTTCTCACCTTTCTTCCACTTCGCGTTGCCATCAATGTAGGCGCTCAACGCATAGTTGTTGTAACCTCCCTTCGCCCAGTTCGTGAAACTACTCTGGACAAAGTTCAGGTTCGTCATCAACGACTTGTTCCAATAGTCCGGTTTCGGAGCCACGACCTTTGTCTCCTCTGTCTGTGTCAGAAGCTTTGCGGCGGCGGCCGCGGCTGACTGGGCGTTTCTCCATGTCGTGTCCGTCTGCGCCGGCGCAGCGAGAGACACGAGAGCGAGAGCCACAGACAGCAACACAGCGCGTCTTATTGATTTCACGTTCATAGTCAGTTTATTATATTCATTTAATATGAGATGGCAAACACCACCCTCTGCTTTGAAGGCTTGCCGGAGTAGATGTCCTTGCCTTCCTCCTCGCAGACAAAACTGTCCACAGGGATGCAGCGGATCGTGGCCTTTGTCTCGTCCTTGATCTTCTGCTCGGTCTCGGCCGTGCCGTCCCAATGGCAGAGCAGGAACTTGCCTGTGCCGATCTTGGCCTTGAACTCCTCCCAGTCGTCGCACTTCTCAACGTGTGACGCGCGGAAGTCGAACGCCTTCTGGTAGATGGTCTTCTGGATGTCGTCCAGAAGGGCGGCGATTGACTTGTCAAGCCCCTCAAGGGCGACAGTCTGCTTCTCCAGGGTGTCTCTTCTGTGAACCTCTACAGTGCCGTTCTCCAGGTCACGAGGTCCCATAGCCAGACGTACAGGGACTCCCTTGAGTTCCCACTCGGCGAACTTGAATCCAGGACGCAGGGTGTCACGGTCATCAATCTTGACAGTATGTCCTTCGGCCTCAAGGGCTTTCTTCAACTGAGCCATCTTGTCCAAGATCTTCGTGTGATCCTCTTCGGTCTTGTAGATCGGAACCATAACGACCTGGATAGGGGCCAGAGCCGGCGGAAGGACAAGTCCGTTGTCATCGCCGTGAGCCATCACGAGGGCTCCCATAAGCCTCGTGGAAACGCCCCAGGATGTGGCCCACACGTACTGCTGCAGGCCTTCCTTGTCTGTATATTTCACATCGAACGACTTGGCGAAGTTCTGGCCGAGGAAATGAGATGTTCCGGCCTGGAGAGCCTTCCCGTCCTGCATCATCGCCTCGATGGTAAGGGTGTCGAGCGCGCCGGCGAATCTCTCGTTAGGACTCTTGTGTCCCACGATCACAGGCAGAGCCATAAACTCACGGGCGAACTTCGCGTACACCTGAACCATTCTCTGTGCCTCTTCCTGAGCCTCCTGCGAGGTCGCGTGGGCCGTGTGGCCCTCCTGCCAAAGGAATTCGGCGGTGCGGAGGAAAAGCCTTGTGCGCATCTCCCAGCGGACAACGTTAGCCCACTGGTTGCACATGATAGGGAGATCCCTCCATGATGTGATCCAGTTCTTATATGTGCTCCAGATGATGGTTTCGGAGGTAGGTCTTACGATAAGCTCTTCCTCAAGCTTCGCGGACGGATCCACGACAACGCCCTTTCCGTCAGGGTCGTTCATAAGCCTGTGATGGGTGACGACGGCGCACTCCTTGGCGAATCCCGCCACGTGCTCGGCCTCCTTGCTGAAGAAGGACTTAGGAATGAAAAGCGGGAAATAGGCGTTCACAGCGCCGGTTTCCTTGAACATAGTGTCAAGGGCGTGCTGCATCTTCTCCCAGATCGCGTAGCCATAAGGCTTTATCACCATACATCCCCTGACGGCGGACTGCTCTGCCAAGTCTGCCTTCACAACCAGATCATTGTACCACTGAGAATAGTTCTCAGACCTTTTTGTCACTTCCTTTGCCATATATTCTTTGCTGTTTTTGTCAATTATTCTTATTATTGTGCAATATTCCGAAAGGTATGGATTTTGTTCACTAGAGAACATTTGTGTGGCCGACACCTTTGGATACGGCCACGAAGTTACGAATTAATTGTTAAATATAGGAGATTCAGAAATGAAAACACGCACAATCCTCTTTATCTCGGCGCTTCTGGCACTGACTTCGTGCGGTTCAGCGGCGCGGTTTGCCAGTGATGCTTCCAGGCAGAAGTATCAGGATGGAATCTACTATACATCCAATGCCAAGGTCCATCAAGCCGAGGAGGCAGCCACCTCCGCAAATGACGAGGAGACCGACCTTCTTGTGGCAAAGACAAAGAACTCCCCGATCTTCATGAAGAGCGGAGAGAAGGTTGACACTCTGTTCATCCCTGAGAACAAAGCGGCGAGAATAGATTTCAACAACACTGACAACACCACATCCGTTTACCTCTACGACAACGGTTTCAACACCTGGGCCGCCTACCAACCTTGGTACGCGACATCCTGGTATTCCTGGAACCGTCCTTTCTACACCTCGATCTACTGGGGCGCGAATCCTTGGTACTATGGTGGCTGGTACTCACCGTGGCACTATGACCCTTGGTATTATGGATATTCCTGGGGGTGGGGCAATCCGTGGTATTACAGCGGATGGTACGACCCTTGGTACTGGGATCCTTGGTACTATAGCGGATGGTACGGTGGCTGGTATGGAGGCTGGTACGGCGGCTGGTACGATCCGTGGTATTACGGAGGCTGGGGCTACGGCCATCATCACCACCACGACCGTGACTTCTTCGGTCCTGGCAGCGGACGGGTTTACACTCCACGTCTTAGCACAACCGGCTCAAGCAGAAGAAGCGGAATCGGGTCCTCTTCAAGGAGCGCCGGAGTGAGAAGTTCCTCAATGACCAGATCAAGAAGCGGCATCGGATCAACAAGATCCTCAATGTCAGCGACTACCACAAGGTCTTCAAGCCTTGGCGGACGCACAAGCGGCACAAGGTCATCAATATCCTCGGTCAACAGGCCGGCATCCTCATCCGTAAGATCCTCATCAGCAAGATCATCCTCGGTAATGTCTTCGTCTGACAGGTCCTCATCCGTCAGGTCATCGGTCGGCGGCACTGTCAGATCCAGCGGATCATCCTCATTCGGGACCTCTACCGGCTCATCTTCAGTCAGGTCATCCTACGGCAGCAGCCGTTCGTCATCCTCTTCATCCTCGACGATGTACTCAAGACCGGCAAGCGGTAGCAGAAGCTCAAGCGGAACGACATCCAGCGTATTCTCTACAGGATCAAGCAGAAGTTCCTCAACAGGCAGCCATAGGTCTTCGGGATCTTCCTACAGGTCTTCGTCAAGCAATGATTATTCTTCCGGCTCGACGAGGAGCTCAAGCAGCTACTCCACAGGCAGGAGCTCAAGTTCATATTCTTCCGGCAGCTCAAGCCGTAGCAGTAGCAACTATTCCGGCGGCGGGTTCTCCGGCGGCGGATCATCCAGAAGTTCAGGTGGTTCGTACGGCGGAGGAGGCGGCTCCAGAAGCGGTGGCGGAAGAAGGTAACCATTAATAACAATTGAAATGAGAAAGGCAATATTCACTGCGCTTTTGTCATTGACCGCTGTAGCGGCCGGGGCGCAGACAATGTACGACGGGCTGACATTCAGCCAGAACAACTACTACGGAACGGCAAGGTCGATAGGTATGGGCAACGCGATGACGGCTGTCGGCGGCGACCTCGGGTCAATCGGTATCAATCCGGCGGGATCGGCCGTGGCGGGATACTCCCAGTTCACGATCACGCCGAATCTCACGCTCAGTTCGATGAACTCATCCTACAGCGCCTACCCTGTCGGAGGAGTTGACAACTTCTCCAATGAGAGACGCGAGAGTCTCACCAGATTCTCGATGCCGAACATCGGTGCGACATTCAACTGGAAAACCGGCAGCGGGAGCGGTCTGACCGCCATCACTTATGGATTTGTCGTCAACGGGACGAACAATTTCACCGGCAAGATGATGGCAGGCGGCAGGAACGACAAGACAAGTTACATCAGCTCCATGGCTGTGGCGGCCGAAGGTTATGACATGGATTTCCTTAACGGATATTCCATCAACAGCAACAACGAGAGAGTAGACAGAGGTTGGGACTACCCCTACTACTACCCTGATGATTACACCAATGACCCTAAAAAAGGCTCATACGCGCCATGGAATGTGATCGCAAACGTCCAGGCAGGAGCGCTTTCCAATTTCGGAGACTCTAACGATCCGGCCTATTACTGGCGCTACATAGGTGCGACAGAAATCTATGAGCAGACTGGAGAGAAGGATGCCGACGGCAACTACATCTACAACATTTCCCTTCCTGGAGCGTTGAACCAGGCATACGGCAGGAACGTAACAGGAAGCAAATACGACGCGTTGCTCAATGTCGGGTTCAATTTTGGAGAGACGTTCTTCCTCGGAGCGAATCTCGGAATAACCTCCCTCAACTACAACTATGATGAATATTTCAAGGAAGCCGCGGAGAACCCGTCGGCATTCGAGATGGACTTCGGAGAGAAAGGCAAGACCTACTTCAGCGACTATCGCACCCGTTACTCCTACACGGCGGACGGAAGCGGAGTTTACGGCAAGTTCGGATTTCTTTGGAGACCTGTGGACGGGATACGCATAGGTGGAGCCGTTCAGACACCGACAATCATGGAAATCAACGAACGTTGGAGACAAGATGTCAATGTCAACTACTCCGACGCCTCATTCAACGGGTCGGCCAAGACGCCTGAGGGGGATAATTCCTACAGACTACGCTCGCCTTACAGACTCAACGCCGGAGCGGCGTTCACCTTCGCCGGGATGGCTCTTCTAAGCGCGGACTACGAGATGACCGACTACAGCACGATGAAGTTCACGAGCAAGGAAGGCGGATGGAATGACGACAGTTTCAGAAATCTGAATGACGAGATACGTGACTGCATGGGAGTGTCGCACATGGTCAGGATCGGTACGGAATTTAAGCCGGTACCGGAATTTGCGGTGCGCGCCGGCTACAATTTCACCACCACTCCTGAATATGTATATAACGGAAATGAGAAGACGAAGTTGAACGACAGAATCAACGCATTCTCCGTAGGCTTTGGATATTCATCAAACGGATCGTTCTTCGCGGACATCGCGGCAAGGCTGACTATGCTGTCGGACGAATATATCTCACCTTACGCCGACTACCTTAAAGATCTGGCTTCTCCGATGATCCTCAACAAGAGGGACCTCTACAGCATCACGGCGACCTTCGGGTGGAGATTCTAAAGGTATTTCAGATAGGAGATTGAATCCGGACCTTCGTTGAAAAGGAGGTCCATGATGGAAAGATTCGGAACGAAACCGTACTTTTGGGCAAAAACCTGGAAGTACGGTTTTTCCAGATTCAGGTCTTTCAATATGTTGTCCGGACGTTTCGGGTGGATGAGTTCCCGGTAATCCATTCCGTAGCGGCCGGAATCCAACGGAATCTCACGGGAACGGACGGGAACATATTCATCGGTCATCCTCAGGTCCACCGAGACGCCGGTCTTCCGGAGGAAGAACCTGATCAGTTGTAAATCAAGGTCGAACAACGTCTCTGGTTGTGAATCCAGGATTCCGAACAGTTCGTCCTTGTAATATTCAAAATAAGCGGAGGACTCGTAGGCGGACGCAATCGCCCGTTCGGTACGGATCAGCCAAGGAGTCGAGTAATCCACCTTGATCTCCGTTATCGGCAGCTCATGGGTTCCGCTTTCGTGAATGATCGGGAAATTAAGGCTCTGAGGGCCGTCGGCGGCATAGTAACGGAAGCGGTTCCTCCAGGATTGCTTCTGGTAATGCTCGCAGGCCTCAAGATAAACGACAGAAGGCTTCACCCTGTCCGGAGACAAGATGAAGTCTTTAGCCATCAATGCGAAATAGCTGATCGGCGGGAACCAGGCCACACTCAGCAGCACCGCCGCCTCTTCTTCAGACCTATTCGAATTCTCCCTTCTCGTGGGAGTCGTTTGCCCTGATGATTCCACGCTTCGAGCTTCTGATGAAATTCAGGATCGTGTCACGCTCCTCGCTCTGAGGGAATCCGGCCTCGACCTTGGCGCAGCCGTCGGTGATGTTGTAGCCGGAGAAGTAAATCGTGTCGTAGATGTCCTTGATGTTGCGGATCACCTCCGAAGAGAACCCGCGGCGGCGGAGTCCCACGATGTTCACACCTGAATAGCAGATCGGATCGCGGCCGCAGAGGACGTAAGGAGGGATATCCTTATTGATCTTGGACATTCCGCCGACCATGGCGTGGCATCCGATCTTGGAGAACTGGTGAGCCTTCGCTCCGCCTCCGACAATCGCCCAGTCATCAACCACGGTCTCGCCGGCGATGCCGACGAAGCTGACAAGGATGCAGTGATTTCCTACCACGCAGTCGTGGGCCACATGAACGTAGGACATCAGCAGAGTGTTGCTGCCGATCTTCGTCACGCACTTGCCGCTGGCCTTGGTGCCACGGTTGATCGTCACACACTCGCGGATGGTGACATTGTCGCCGATCTCCACGTATGTGACCTCACCCTCATATTTAAGATCCTGAGGGATGGCGCCTACCACAGCACCTGGGAACACCTGGCAATTCTTTCCCATCTTGACGTATGAATATATCATAGCATGCGGATGGATCTTGCATCCGTCGCCGATCTCCACGTCGTCATCGATGAACGCGAAAGGACCGATCTCAATGTTGTCGCCAAGTTTCGCCTTAGGGCTCACTGACGCTAATGGTGAAATTGTGTTCATATCTGTTTGTTTTATCAGCAAGATTTCTCACGGATGGCCTTGGCGGTCCGTGTGTTGATTGTATGTCCCGGCTTGAATGCGGTCACCTTGGCCTTGAGCCAGCCACCGGCTAGCCTCAGGTCTCCGATAAGATCCAGAAGCTTATGCCTTCCGCACTCGTTCGTGAAATGAAGTTTGAGATTGTTGAGGTAACCGTTGTCGTTTATGGCAAGCTCAGGCACGTTGAAAAGCGCGGAGAGCCTCTCGACCTGCTCCGGCTGGACCGGATGTTCAACTATCACGATGGCGTTATCGACATCCCCACCCTTGACCAGATTGTTCTGGAACAAGTACTCTATCTCGTGGAAGAACACGAAAGTACGGCACGGGCCGATCTCCTTGGCATAGTCCGTGGACTCATCCCAATGCGCGGTCTGCACACCAAGTACCCTGGAGCCGAAGTCCACGGTGATGTCCATCGAAGGCGCGTCGGCCGGAGTGATCCTCACGAATGAGCCGGTCTTCTCGTCACGGATCTCAATCTCCTCTGGAATAGTGACATATTTCCTGTCAGCCTTCTGTTCTTTCAGGCCGTCCTTGGCGATTGCCTCCACATAATAACGGGCGCTGCCGTCCAGAATCGGAACTTCGACATTGTCGATTTCAACAAGGGCATTATCCACGCCCATTCCCGTCAGAGCTGACATCAGATGCTCAATCGTGGACACAGACGCCTCTCCTTTGGAGATAGTGGTACTTCTGGCCGTCGATGACACATTCTCAGCCAAAGCCTCGACGAACGCGTTTTCACCGAGATCCACCCTATGGAACACTATCCCAGTGTCCTCGGGAGCCGGTTTGAGAATCATCTTTGAGATCTTGCCGGTGTGAAGCCCCTTACCATGGAACTCATATTCACCCGCAAGGGTCTTTTGCTTATTCAAAGTCATAATCTATCTTTTGCAGGCTGCGTAAAATACAGCAGTCTGCAAAGATAGCATGAAATATTTGAATATTCAAGGATTACCCTGCCACTTCGTAGCTATTGGCTACTATTCTTCGCCCTGACGCTTGAATACGGCGTAGCTGCGGAGGTAGTTCTTGAGCGGAAGGGCTGGCGAGCCAAGGAACACCTGGCCTGACTTGCGGATATTTCCGATCACGCCACACTGGGCGCCGATGGTCGTGTTGTCGGCGATGTTCAGATGGCCCGCTATGCCGACCTGGCCGGCAAGAATACAGTTCTTGCCGATCTTCGTGGAGCCGGCGATTCCGCACTGGGCGGCCATCACGGTGTTGTCTCCGATCTGGACATTGTGGGCTATCTGGCAAAGATTGTCGATCTTGACCCCGTTGCCGATGATCGTGGATTCCATCTCGGACTTGTCGATCGTCGTGCCGGCGCCGATCTCGACATTGTCGCCGATGATGACATTGCCGATGTGCTCGATCTTCTCCCAAGTCCCGTCTGGGAGCGGCGCGTTGCCGAATCCGTCGGATCCGATGACAGCGTTGGCGTGGATGATCACATTGTCGCCGATGACCATTCCCGGATAGATGACGACCCCCGGATAGATGATGCAATGCGAGCCGATCACGGTGTTGTCGCCGACATAGACATTCTCGTAGATCTTCGTGTAGTCCCCCACCTTGGCGTGATGCCCGACATACGAATGGCTTCCGAGATAGACCTTCTTGCCGAACTTGGTGGTCAGGAACCATGATGAACGGAAGCCTCTGTGCCTCTTGTCCGTACGTCTCTGGGTGGAGACATATTTCAGGAGATCGGCCAAAGACTTGTAGGCGTCATCGACCCGGACCATCGTCGAGGTCACGGCCTCCTTAGGAGTGAAATCCTTGTTGACCAGCAGGACACTTGCCCTGCATGTGTAAACGTATTTCTCGTACTTAGGGTTGGCGAAAAAACACAGCTGCCCCGGTTTGCCATGCTCGATCTTGGCGAACGATGTGACCGTTGCCTGGGGATCGCCTTCCACGGTTCCCCTGAGCACCTGAGCCAATTGCTTTGCGGTAAATTCCATCTTCTTTATGGCGATTAAATCTACAATTTCCAATTACGGAATACAAAGAAAGCAATTTATTTTCATATTCACTAAAATATTCTTATCTTTGCATCGTTGTGAGAGATAGGGGACGAAAGCGTCTCCTATCTTTCGCTTTGTAAAACCAGACTTTATGCGGAAAGAACAGATCATAAGCAGCATTGAGGAGGCCGTGCGCGCCCGCGGATGCTTCATAGTCGATGTCTCGGTCAGCAATGACAACGACATAGTGCTCACCATCGAGAAAGAGGTCGGCGACATGGACCTTGAGGATTGCGTTAGCGTCAATGACGCTTTCCTGGCCGCTTTCGACAAGGACGCGGAGGACTATTCCCTGACCGTCACATCCGCCGGACTCGACCAGCCGTTCAAGGTTCTCAAGCAATATGAAAAGGCGGTTGGCTCCGCTGTGGAGGCAAGGCTTAAAGGCGGGAAGAAGATCATCGGGGTGCTCACCGGAGTGGACGAGGCAGGAATATGCCTGAGATATTCACAGAAAGAAACGGTGGAAGGCAAGAAGAAAAAGGAACTCGTGGAGCACGAGGACCGCATCGGGTTCGCGGAGATCAACTCCGTTGTGCCGCACATAGTGTTCAAGAAATAAGAATATCAAGAATATAAATATGGAAAAGAAAGAAGAAATCACTCTTATTGACGCCTTCAAGGACTTCAAGGAAGAGAAGAACATCGACAGACCGGTGATGATGGGTGTGCTCAAGGACGTGTTCCTCACCCAGATCGCCAAGACCTATGGCTCGGCCGACAATTTCGATGTCATCATCAACGTTGACAAGGGAGACTGCGAGATCTACCAGAACTTCGATGTGGTCGAGGAGGTGGAGAATCCTAACACACAGATCACTCTTGATCAGATCAAGGCCGAGACCGGTGATGACGACTACGAGATCGGGGATGTCTACACCAAGAAACTCTCCCTCGCGTCTTTCGGTAGAAGAGGAATCCTGAACATCAGGCAGAACCTTCAGGGCCGCATCATGGACATCGACAAGGCGAATGTATTCAAGGCATATTCCGACAAGATCGGCGAGATATTCACGGGTGAGATCTACCAGACTTGGTCGAAGGAGGTCATCATCCTTGACGATGACAACAACGAGCTTCATCTGCCTAAGGCCGAGCAGATTCCAGGAGAGAGATTCAAGAAGGGAGACACCCTCCGCGCCATCATCAAGAGCGTGGAGATGAAGAACAACACCACCCCTTACATCACTCTTTCCAGAACATCCAACGAGTTCCTTGAGAAACTCTTCGAGCATGAGGTTCCGGAGATATTCGATGGCCTCATCACCATCAAGAAGGTTGTCCGTGTACCTGGCGAGCGCGCCAAGGTGGCTGTCGAGTCCTACGACGAGAGGATCGACCCGATCGGAGCGTGCATCGGCGTGAAGGGATCAAGAATCATCGGAATCGTGCGCGAGCTCCGCAACGAGAATATCGACGTGCTCCAGTGGACTAACAACACGCAGCTTCTCATCCAAAGAGCCCTCAATCCTGCAAGAGTGTCATCAATCGACCTCGGCAACTCGGAAGAGGACAAAATCAAGGTTTACATGCAGCCTGACGAGGTCAAGAAAGGTATCGGTCGCGGAGGATGCAACATCAAACTGGCCGGAATGCTTGTCGGCAGGGAAATCGAGGTTTGGAGAGAGCTTCCTAAGGACGAGGCTCAGGAAGAGGAGGATGTTCTCCTCAGCGAATTCAGCAACGAGATAGACCAGTGGGTGATCGACAGACTGGAGGCCATCGGATGCGACACGGCCAAGAGCGTGCTCGCGTTCACACCTGAGGACATCGCCAAGAGGGCCGACCTTGAGGATGAGACCGTGGCCGAAGTGTTCAGGATCCTGAGGGCCGAATTTGAAGAATAGTCCAGGCCGAATAGCGGACAATATTAATTTAAAGGGGTTGAATATGGCAGAAATCAGACTAAATAAAATCATCAAGACTTACAACATCGGGCTTCAGAAACTTGTGGACTTTTTGGCCAGCAAGGGAGTTGAGGTCGAAGCCAATCCTAACGTGAAGATCTCGGAGGATCTTCTTCCGGCGATTGACAAGCAATTCGAGAAGGACAAGGCCAACAAGCAGGCTGCGGAAAAGATTGACATCAAACTCAACGAGATTCTGGAAAAGACATCCAGAAAGCAGCAGGAAAGCGCCAAAGAGGAAGAGGATGAACCGGTAAGGGAAACTGTCATCAAGACAACCATCTTCACTCCTGTCGAGCCTAAACCGGAACCTCAAGCCGCTGTTCATGAAGAGACGGAACCTGAGCGCGAAGAGGAAGTGGAGCCGATGGCTGAGCCAGAGCCACAGCCGGAGCCACAACCTGAGCCACAGCCTGAGACCCAGGCGCCGGTCGAGGAGCAGGTAAAGGAACCGGAAACGAAACCCGAGGCAGAGCATGTCAAGGAGAGTCCGGTGATCGAGGAGCCTAAGCAGGAAGTCGTGGCCGAATCCAAGCCGGAGAAAAAGGTGGATAAACCCGTCAAGAACGTTACCCCTGAGCCGACAACCCCTGCTCCAGGGAAGGATGTCCGTGGCGGCGAGAGACCGCTGAGCAAGCACGAGAGGAAACTTGCGGCCAGACAGAGGGAGGAACAGGCGAAAGCCAGACACCAGCAGCAGGCACAACCTCAGGCTCAGGCACAACCTCAACAGCCTCAGGCCAAGGAGGAAAAGCCAGCGGAGCAAAGTTCCACCCCTGGGCTCAAAGTCTTGGGGAAGATTGACTTGTCCCAGTTCGAGCCTAAGAAGGGTAACAAGAAGAGAGAGAGAATAGCCAAGGGAAGCCAGAAGGTTGACGTGGCGAAGGAAGGCAAGCAGGCTGACAACAGTTCCCGCAAGGATAAGAACAAGAATGCCAAGCAGGCTCAGGAGCAGGGCAAGGGCGGCAAGAAGCGCAACCGTGGGACGGACCGCTTCAAGCCGGCCATGACCGAGGAGGAGCAGGAGGCGATGCAGAAGGAGATCCAGAAGCAGGTCAAGGAGACCTACGCCAGGATGAACGACAACAAGAAGAACAACTTCGGAGCCAAGTACAGAAAGGAGAAGAGGGAGCAGGCCGCGGCCAAGTCCCAGGAGGAGATGGCACAGGAGATAGCCGAGAAGAAGGTCCTCAAGGTCACCGAGTTCGTGACCGTGAACGACCTCGCCACCCTTATGAACAACACTCCAGTCAACGAGGTCATCAAGGCTTGCATGGATCTGGGCCTTATGGTTTCCATCAACCAAAGGCTTGACGCAGAGGCGCTTGTGCTTGTCGCCGAGCAGTTCGGCTACAAGGTAGAGTTTGTGACCGCCGACCTCACCGAAGAGATCGAGGGAAGCACCGAACAGGCTGACCGCGAGGAAGACCTTGTTCCGAGACCACCGATCATCACTGTGATGGGACACGTTGACCATGGTAAGACATCGTTGCTCGACTATATTCGTAAGTCAAACGTCATCGCCGGAGAGGCGGGAGGTATCACCCAGCACATCGGTGCCTACAACGTGAAGCTTCCAGACGGCAGGAGGATCACCTTCCTTGACACCCCTGGACACGAGGCGTTCACCGCTATGCGTGCCCGTGGAGCCCAGCTCACCGACCTTGCGATCATCATCATCGCGGCCGATGACGCTGTGATGCCTCAGACAGTCGAGGCCATCAACCACGCCCAGGCGGCCGGTGTACCGATGGTGTTCGCCATCAACAAGATAGACAAGCCAGGCGCCCAGCCGGAAAGGATCTACCAGCAACTGGCACAAATGAATATCCTCACTGAGGCATGGGGTGGGAAATACCAGTGTCAGGAAATCTCCGCGAAGAAGGGACTCAACGTCGACAAGCTTCTTGAGAAGGTTCTCCTTGAGACCGACCTTCTTGACCTCAAGGCCAACCCGAACAAGAACGGCGTCGGAGCGGTCATCGAGTCATCCCTTGACAAGGGACGTGGATATCTCGCCACGGTACTCGTGCAGGACGGAACACTCAAGACCGGAGACATGGTGCTGAGCGGCAGTTACTACGGCCGTGTGAAGGCCATGTTCAACGAACGTGGACAGAAAGTGAAAGAGGCCGGTCCTTCGACCCCTGTTTCAATCCTCGGTCTGAACGGAGCGCCGAGCGCCGGTGACAAGTTCAATGTG
>OLOV01000407.1_pt1 | contig 38155 bp, 39 predicted proteins | sample 1672931 | NCBI WGS metagenome assembly OLOV01 (sample SAMEA3136738, study PRJEB25190) | human gut metagenome | biome: human gut; feature: human-associated habitat; material: faeces | place: Austria | collected 2013 | reverse complement strand
GTGACCACCTATGAAAATCCATGCGAGATTTTTGAAGGTGGTATTTTTGCGCCCAAATTTGCAGAAAAGGAGGTAGAAAAGTGCATCGTAAACGGGGAAAAGAAGTCTGTTCCTCGCATCAGATCCGCAATTCCGTTATTGAGGAGTTCCTGCTGGACGGCATCTGCAATGTAACCGCCTATGTGTGTGAGCACGAGGAGGAGTTCGTGGAAATGGTCACAAAGTTGTCCAAATCCGAAACCGAAAAGACGCTCCGAGACGAAAAACGGGAGCTGGAGCAGTCTCAGACACGGATTTACAAGCTCGATACCATCATTCAGCGGCTCTATGAGGATAATGTCGAGGGCAAGATATCCGATGAGCGTTTTGTCAAGGTGTCCCAAAGCTATGAAACGGAGCAGAAAGCACTGGAAGAAAGCATCACGGCGCTTCGCAGTAATATTTCCGCTCGACAAGAGAATCGTGTGAATGTGGATAGCTTCATTGCTCTTGTACGAAAGCATACAGACATCCGTGAATTGAATGCAGAGATCATAAGGGAATTTGTTGAGCGTATTGAAGTTTTCCAGGCTGAACGTATATGCGGCAAGAAGGTGCAGAAGTTCAGAATCGTATGGAATTGTATCGGCTCATTCAATCCACCACAACCTAGAGACAAAGGAAAAACGGCATAGCCGCATGAAACGACTATGCCGATATTTCCGGGATTACGAAATCCCTAAGCTGCACCCGCCATTCGGCGGGCCTCCATCCAGCATGTCAAAAAAGCCTCGCAGAGTTTCGCGTCCGCAGACGCGAAAGCAGTATGATCCGTTTTCTGCCGCGACATGTGCGTGGCAGAAAACACTTTGCGCGGAGTGAGCGTCGAATTGTCCGCTATCAGCGGACAACAGAGGCGCAGAACGCAGCGAAGCTTTCTCGAAAAAGTGGCTTTGCCGCTTTTTCGACAGATTCAGTACTTATACACCGGGATGCCCAGCATGTGCGCCGCGGCCTCAAGCGCGGCGGCGCGGCGGCCCTTTATGACCGCGTAGTGCGGCTCGAAGCCCGCCTTCACGCTCTCCTCGACTATCTCGCGCACACTGTTGTCCGTCTTTACGACGATGGACGTGCCGATGAACTGCTTGGGCTTGTCCAGCGCCTCGCCCTCAAGGATGAAGAAGCGGAACGACCCGTCCGGCTCACGCCCCACGCGGAACACCGTTGCCTCCGGAAAGGCCTCGCAGCCGAAGTCCATCGCCGGGCCAATCTTGCGGTTGGGGTGTACCCCGACGACCGCGCCTGTGTCGTGTCGCGCGAGGGAGCATGCCGCCGCGCCGCAGTGCCAGAAGGTCAGCGTGTTCTCTCCTTCGTCGAGAGAGACGGGATCGCCGAAGAACACCGGTTCGCCCGAAAGCTGCATTCCCATCCACATCGACAGCGCCCCGTATATGTCCGCCTCGCATGCCGCCGCCACGCCCATGTCGTTGAGCATCGACAGCACCGCGCATACAGGTGTGCCGAACGCCGTGAAGAAGTCCGGCCAGCAGCGGGAGGCCAGCGCGCCTATCCCGTTTTTCTGCACGTAGTCGGAATATGCCTTCAGAAGCCGCGCATGGTCTGCGCGGTTGCGCTCCGGTGTGTGCTCAAGTCCGCACATCGCCTCTTCCGAGCGCGCCAGATACTCCGCGCATTCTTCGTCGGTGAAGCCCTTCGCGTTGTCGATAAGCTCGCGCGCCTCTATCGACTCAAGCTCCACCCCGAAAACGCTCATCAGCTCCGCGTCCAGCGCGCGCCCGAAGCCGAAGCCCTGCGGCGTGTGCCCGACGGCGGACATTTTAAGCGTGCGCATGTTCTTTATCAGCTCCGCCGCCGCGGTGCACGCAGCTATCGCGCCGCGCACGCGCTCCTCATCCGGCGCGCCGAAGACGTATTCAAACCGCCGCCCGTCGAATGCACGCATCGCATTTGCCGCGGAGTACGCCCCCGTCAGGGAGTTCAGGCGCAGCCGCCCTCCGTCTATCACAGGCTCCCGCAGCGTCCACAGCAGGATGGGGCACTTCACGCGGCGCAGAACGGCGGAAATATACGCGGAGTTTGCAAAGGTCAGATTCTGAAAAACGACGAGATCCGGCTCGACCGAGCTTACAAACGCGTCCAGCGCGTCGATGCTCAGCAGCATGTCGTCCGGCACGGCAAAGCGCCCGTCAATGCCGCGCAGCAGCTTTACGGATGCCTCGAACTGCGCCTTCGCGCTTTCCAGATGAAACGTCGGCACGCCTGCCGGAATGTAAACGGGGGTAAAAGCTTTCATCGCACACCTCGCAAGTAATTAGTATTTGGTATTTAGTATTTGGTATTTATTAAACTCTTTTAATAATCATAGCGCCGGTACTGGGATATGTCAACAAAAATATAAATTTGTTTTGTACAAGTTTCTATATTGACAAAGTGCGGTTCAGGGATTAAGATTTATTTGGTTAAACCTTTTAATTAAAACGGGAGGATACTGACCTTGAACTGTGATCTTAGAGAAAAATGCAAGAACATCCGCTGCGATATCATGACCTGCATCGGGCATCTGGGCGTGGGGCATATAGGCGGCTGCCTGTCCATAGTGGAGCTTCTGGCGGTGCTGTACTTCCAGGAGATGAACATCGACCCGGCGAACCCCAAAATGCCCGGCCGCGGCAGACTCGTCTGCTCGAAGGGACACGCCGGCCCCGCGGTGTACGCCACGCTTGCCAACCGCGGATATTTTGACAAGAAGGAGCTGCTCACGCTCAATGAGGGCGGCACGCATCTGCCCAGCCACTGCGACATGAACCTCACTAACGGCATAGATATGACCACCGGCAGTCTCGGACAGGGCTTCTCCTGCGCCGTGGGCGTGGCTCTCGGCTCAAAGCTTGAAGACGACGGCGCGACGATATACACCATCGTCGGCGACGGCGAGTCTCAGGAGGGGCAGGTCTGGGAGGCGGCAATGTTTGCCGCGGCAAAGGGCCTTGGCAACCTCGTCGGCTTCACCGACTACAACAAGCTTCAGATAGACGGCACCGTCGCGCAGGTGAACGATATCGCCCCGCTTGCCGACAAGTGGGCGGCATTTGGCTGGAACGTCATCGACGTGGCCAACGGCAACGATGTTGACGAGGTCTCTGCTGCCGTCAAGCAGGCGAAGCTCAACCGCGCCACCGGAAAGCCGACCATGGTCATCCTCAACACGCTCAAGGGCTGCGGCGTGAAATGGATAGAGGAGCTTGGCGCGGGCAACCACAACACCAACGTCAGCGAGGAGCAGGCGAAAGCCGCCATCGCCGAGATCAGGGAGGGCTGAGAATATGGAAATGAGAGCTGTTTATGCCGAGTGCCTGACGGAGCTTATGACCCGCGACAGGCATGTGTGCGTCCTCGACGCGGACCTCGCCAAGGCGAGCGGCACGCGCGCCCTGTATGAGCGCTTCCCCAACCAGATGTTCGACTGCGGCGTTGCCGAGCAGAACATGGCATCCATCGCCGCCGGCCTTGCAAGCTACGGCTTCAAGCCCTATATCGAGAGCTTCACCCCCTTTGCCACGCGCCGCATCTGCGACCAGATCGCGATCTCCATCTCCTACGCCAAAAGCAACGTCAAGATCGTCGGCACCGACCCCGGCATCTCGGCGGAGCTCAACGGCGGCACGCATATGAGCATGGAGGATATCGGCGTTCTGCGCTCCATCCCCGGCGTCGTGATATTTGAGCCCGTGGACGAGGTCCAGCTTCGCGCCGCCATGCCCGTGATATACGCGCATAACGGCCCCGTGTACATCCGCCTCTTCCGTAAGGAGCTTCCGCGCGTGTTCAATGACGATTATAAGTTTGACCTTTTCAAGGTCGATACCCTGCGCAAGGGTACGGACCTGACGGTGTTCGTCTCCGGCTTCATGACAACGGACGCGCTCGCCGCCGCGGAAAAGCTTGCCGCCGAGGGTATATCCTGCGAGGTCGTCAATGTCCACACCATCAAGCCCATCGACCGCGATGGCGTCATCGCCGCCGCGAAGAAGACCGGCGCCGTGCTGACGGTTGAAAACCACAACGTCATCGGCGGGCTGCATTCCGCAGTGCTCGAGGCACTGGCGGAGGAGAAGATACCCGCATGCGCCGTCGGCGTGCAGGATCGCTTCGGCGAGGTCGGCAAGATGCCGTATCTGCGCGAGGTCATGGGTCTGACTGTTGATAATATAGTCGCAACGGCGAAAAAGGCCGCTGCACTCAAGTGACGTCAAAGGAGAAGAAATATGAAAATAGCTATTGGCAGCGATAAATCCGGCTTCGCCGTGAAGGAAGCCCTCAAGGCGTATCTTGCCGAGTCCGGCGTCGAGTTTGACGACCTCGGCACGCAGGATCTTGACCACGTCATGCCCTACTACGCCGTCGCAAATAAGGTCGCCCCGCTGGTGCAGCAGGGCGAGTATGACAAGGCAGTGCTCATCTGCGGCACGGGCGCTGGGATGAGCGTCGTGTCCAACAAGTTCAAGGGCGTTTATGCCGTCGCCTGCGAGGGCGTTTACTCTGCGAAGATGGCGCGCGCCATCAATAACGCCAAAATCCTCTGCATGGGCGGCTGGATCGTCGGCCCCGAAATGGCCGTGGAAATGGTCAAGACCTTCCTTTCGACCGAGTGGTGCCAGGATCTTGAGGACTGGCGCAAGGAGAATATGAAGAAGTTCTCCGCGCAGGTCGCGGCTATCGAGGACGCAATATATGATAAGTGATTTTGTCTACTCCCAGCCCGTTAAGATATACTTCGGCGCGGGCCAGTTCAAAAAGCTGGGCGATGTGCTGGCGGAGCTTGGGCTGCGCCGCGGCGTCATCGTCTGCGGGCGGCATTTTGCGCCGCGCGCGCAGGAGCTTGCCTCCTCGCTCGACGGCGTGTGCGCCGTGTTCGGCGCGGTCGAGCAGAACCCCCAGCTATCCGGCGTTGTTGAGACCGTCCGCCTCGTGCGCGAGTATGATGCCGACGTGATAATCGGCATCGGCGGCGGCAGCTCTATAGACACGGCGAAGTTCGCCGCCGCGATAACGCTCGACGGGGGCGAGGCGGAGGAGTATTACAGCGGCGCGCGCCCCTTCCCGGAAAAGCGCCTGCCGGTCGTTGCCGTGCCCACCACTGCCGGCACCGGAAGCGAGGTCACGCAGGTATCTGTCATCAGCCATGGCACGGAGAAAAAGACGATAAATAACCCCGCTTTCATGCCGCGCGCTGCCATCGTTGACCCGGAGCTGTGCATGAGCGTGCCCCCGCGCACGACGATGAACACCGGGCTTGACGCGCTTGCCCACGCCCTTGAAGGCTTCTGGAGCGTGCATCATCAGCCCATCTGCGAGCTTATGACCGCCGAGGCCATCCGCCTCATTCTCGCCAATCTCGAGACCGCTTACCGCGACGGCAGCAACGCCGATGCGCGCAGCGCGCTTTCATATGCGGCGCTGCTCGGCGGGCTCGCTTTCGCCCTGCCCAAGACCGCGGCCAGTCATGCGTGCAGCTACCCCCTGTCGGAGGATTATCATCTTCCCCACGGTGAGGCGTGCGCATTCACGCTCGACAGCCTCGTGCGCATAAACGCCGACGCGCGGCTTGAGGCGCTTTGCCGCCGCGCCGGGCTCAGCGGAACGGAGGAGCTTGCCTCCCGCATCGCCGGGCTTAAGAAGCTCGGCGGCCTGCGCACCCGGCTCAGCGAGCTGGGTGATGTCGATATGGACAAGCTCGTGCATGACTGCGCGGTGCATCCGCTCATGAACAACAACCCCGTGCATATGGACGAGGACGCCCTGCGGGCGATGTTTGAAGCGCTGCGATGAATGTGAAGCTCAAAAGCGCCCTGATGATCGGCGGCATGGTGCTCTCGTGGTCGGTATACTACACGGTGTCCAAGCTCCTTGTCGATGCCACGGGCTCCGCCGCGCTGTCCGGGATGCTGCTGCGCCTTGCGGCGCTGGTGTTCCTCACGGTGCAGCTTTACGAGGACCATACCTTCGGCACGCTTATACGCCAGGGGAAAAAGCAGCTCATCGCGCTTATCTCCATCGGCGTGTTCGGGTTTCTTCTTGATCTCTTTGCAAATCTGGGCTATGCCGGCGGCTCCTTGAGCACCGGCACAGCCCTTTTGAAAACCGATGTGCTTATGGTGAACCTTGCGACCGTGATAATTTACCGCAAGAAGCTCTTCGCGTCCGATTGGGCGGGCACACTCGTTATGATCGGCGGGGTGCTGCTCGTTCTGGGCGTAGATTTCCGCGGCATACGCTTCAACCCGACGGACCTCTTCTTCATCCTCAGCGCTATGTGCGTCACGGTGAACGCGTTCATCATCAAAAACGCGCAGGAGAACTATCACGAGGACGCCGACACGATATCCTACTATAATAATTTCGTCGTCCTGCTGCTTTTCAGCAGCACCGCGGCGCTGACGGGGGCCGTTTCGCCCTCCGCACTGCGCCTGACGCCGTTCATGTGGGGCATGGTCGCCCTCGGCGGGCTTGCGCAGACGGGCATTTACTTCTTCTATTACCGCAATCTCAAGCATTATGAGGTGTGGGTCGTGAAGCTGTATCTGCTGCTCATGCCGGTGGTAAGCTGCTTTATCGGCGTATTTTTCCTCAACGAGGAGTTGACAGGGCGCAAGCTGCTTGGTATATTTACCGTGTTGTGTGGCGCGGTGCTGATACTGCTGCGCGGCAGAATAAACAGGAAAAGCATTCAGCCTGCGGGCTGAGCATGGATGGACGGGTGAGCGATGATATATGAAGGCGACAATATGATGGGCATCAAGCGCACGAACAGGAGCGCCGCGCTGCGGCTTCTGCATGAGCGCGGCAGCATGTCGCGCAAGCGCCTTGCCGAAAGCACGCGGCTCACCCCCGCCGCGATAACCAAGATCGTCGGTGAGATGATCGCTGAGGGGCTTGTCTGCGAGGGCAGCCCCGTGCCCAGCAGCGGCGTCGGTCGCCGTGAGGTCACGGTCGAGTTGAATTCCCGCGCCCGCTGCGCGCTCGGCGTGCTCATAAATCTGCGTCAGGCCATCCTGTCCGCCGTCTGGCTCGACGGGGCCGTGATATTTTCTGAGGAGATCGCGCTTGAGCCGCATTGTGATGCTGAGCAGACAGTGCGCCGCCTCTCCGCGCGCCTTATGGAGCTTGCGGCGGAAAACAAGCTCAGAAATGAGCTTATCATCGGCCTCGGCATTGCCATCCGCGGCATCACCTCGCCGGATGGCCGCGTCATGCGCAACAGCTTCGGCGCGCTCGACGCGAAGAATTTTCCGATTTGCGCCCGCTTTGAGGAGCTTACCGGGCTTCCCTGCGTGATGTCCAACAACGTCCGCGCGCTCTTTGCCGCGCAGATGTTCAAATCAAGAGACGACGACCTCACTTCGCAGTTTTTCCTGCGGTGTGAATACGGTATCGGCGCTTCGCTGTCGATAAACGGCCACATCTGGCGCGGCAGCAGCGAGCAGTGCGCCGAGATAGGGCATATCCCGGTTATAAAGCGCGGCGGCAAGCCCTGCTCCTGCGGGAAAAGCGGCTGTCTGGAGACCATTGCCTCTCCCACGGCCATACTCAGCGGCGCGCTTGCGCTGCTCTCGCCGGAAAGGACCCCTGTGCTGTGGAATATCTGCAAGGGGCGCAGCGCTGATGAAATAACCATAGAGGATGTGTTTGACGCCGCGCAGAACGGCGATCAGGAGGTGGCGCAGCTCGTGGATAACGCAATAGCGGCGCTGGCCTCCGCGCTGAAAAGCGTTATCTATACTCTTGACCCCGGCAAGCTCGTGCTTTACGGCAGGATGTTTGAAAACCCGTATTATCTCACAAAGCTCATGGCGGAGATGCGCGAGGGGGTCGATTCCGGGCATAACATCCCCATTGAGAAGAGCCGCTATAACCAGACGCTTGAAAACTCCGCGGCCGGCCTTCTCATGGTGGAGAGTTTTTTTGAAGCAGGAGGTATCGTTTGATGAATATCCTCAAAGACCTTGCGGCGAAGAATCCCGGCCTGCCGCTTTATGACGTGCATGACGCCGCGTTTGCCCCGTATGGCAGGGTGCTCTTGCTTGGCGATACGTCCGCGCTGCATGAAGCCATGCTCGCCTCGCCCATACCCGAAAGCGGCAACTGCTACGTTGCATCGGACGGCGCGCTGATGGCGCTTAACGAAACGGAGAGGATTAAAACCTCCGTTTTCGGCGGTATGCCCGTTCAGGCGGGGTACTGCAACGGCCATGGATTCACGCTCAATGCCGAGGAATATCACCGGTGCAGCGAGGTGAATTATACGACGACGGGGCTTGTGCTCCTTCTCGCCTTACCGGAGGACGTCGTCTCGCGCACGCTGGACAGCCGCCGCGTCGCCGGCTTCTATCTTCCGCCTGACACCCTGGTCGAGATATATCCCCGCGTGCTGCATTTTGCGCCCTGCCGCATAAGCAGCTGCGGCTTCAATTGCCTCGTCGTGCTCACGGAGGGAACAAATTCCCCGCTTGACGCGGTCGATACCTCGCTCCCCGGCGAGGACGGAATGCTCTGGATGCGCAATAAGTGGCTCCTTTGCCACGCGGATTCCCCGCAGGCAGAGAAGGGCGCTTTCGTCGGCATAGAAGGGGAGAATATAGCGCTGAATATCTGACGCTGTGAATACAGACATGATAAAAAGCTGGTGCGGCCATATGACCGCACCAGCTTTTTGCGCTTATCTCAGCAACTTTTCGTATGTAAAGCTTCCGGCAGCGCCCCTCATAAGCAATAAGTCAAGCGTCGCCAGAACAGCGCCCACGCCCCAGAGAAGCCCTGCGCTTATCAGAAGAATGCCTGTGAACTGCCCGATGAGCAGCGCGAGTATCGGGAAAACCAGAAACACGGCTCGCTGCTGCGCTTCCTCAATGGTCTGCGCCTTTGCGGAGCTGCGCACGGTCACGGCGATAGCGATAATGGATATCGCCGGGGCGATAAGAAGCATGATCGCCAGCCAGCTTGAAGAGGGGAGTATTGCCTTGCCGGTCAGAAGGAATACTTCCAGCTCCAGCACCAGCATCATCGCGGCGAATGAGATATACGAAACCATCATCCCGACAGAAAACCCGGCCAGTATCTTGGCCTGAAACATCTGCTTCAGCGACAGCGGGGAGTAAAGCAGCGTCTCAAGTGTGTGCTTTTCCTTTTCGCCCACAAAGGAGCTTGCCGCCATGACGGACGACGCCATTATCGGTATCATCAGGAAAAAGACCGGCATGATGTTGTTCAGTATAAGCCCGAATATCCGCTGCTGCTGACTGTGCGCCCCGTTGTCCGCAGGCAGCATATCCAGAATTTTTTGAAAATCCGAAGCGGCGTCGGGGGCAAACGCCGTCACCAGCACAAAAATAGACGGCAGAACAATGGTAAGCGCAAGCGGCACAATGAGAAGGACCGCGAAAACCTGCTTGTTTAATGTAACACCGCGGATATCCTTTTTTGTCACGGCGAGTTGTCTTACGTTCATGACTGTTCACGCTCCGTTTCTTCATGTGCGCTGTCGATAAGGGAAAAATATATCTCTTCCAGCGACATCTTTTCCTCCGACATGTGGTACAGATCGCCGCCCGCCTCCACGATCCTCTTCACAATCTGCGGGATCTCATTTTCCGCAGCCGCGTCGATCTCATAGATGTGCTCTCCGATTTCCCTGTACGCCATGCCCTCCGGCATCCGGCTTGCCTTTACCTGCACCTTCGTGTTCCGGCAAACCATGGCGCGAAGCTGCGCGAGATTTCCCGCAGCGAATAAATGTCCCTTATTCATAAGCCCGTATGTCGTGCATATCTCCTGCGCATAGCGAAGCTGATGCGTGCAAAGGAATACCGTGGTTCCCTCGGCGGCCTGCTCTTGGATGAGCGAATTCACGTTCTGTGCGCTCTCCGGGTCAAGGCCGGAGGTCGGCTCATCCAGAAACAGCACCTGCGGCCGGTGCAGCAATGCCCGCGCCAAGGATAGCCTCTGGCGCATACCTGTCGAGTAGGCGGACAGCCTGCGGCCCATCACGTCTGCCAGCTCCAGCCGCCGCAAAAGCGCCATTGCCCTTTCTTCGCATTCCGAACGGCCCATACCGAAAAGCGTGCCGTAAAATTGCAGGTTTTCCAAGGCCGTCATGTGGTCGTACATCTGCGCGTGCTCCGTTACCACGCCGGTTTTCTGATGCAGCAGCTCCGGCTCCTGCGCGGGGTCTATACCCAGCACGCGGCATTCGCCGCCGGATGGGGCCAGCATACCGCAAAGCAGCTTCACGGTCGTGGTTTTCCCGGCCCCGTTTGGCCCCAGAAAGCCGAATATTTCCCCCTTGTCCAGCGAAAAGCTGATGCCATCGACCGCCACGGTCCCGCCGTCGTATGTTTTTGATAATCCCTCTGCCGTAATTGCTTTCATTTCGTTTCTTCCTCTGTGTGCCTGCATCAATGTTTTCCTGCCGGGGCGCCCGGCGCGTCAGCAGCGGCGCAGGTCACGCCGTCGGCGGAGATCGTCACGTACAGCTTTTCCTGAGTAATATCGTAAGTGAACGTACCTTCTCCCAAAAGCATATCCTCGGCATCATGCGCGCTGACGGTAAAGGAAACGGGGCCGTTCTCTTCCTTGGCAAGCTGCACGATATCATCCCCCGTGAAGAGCCATTCCCCGGCCTTCAACAGCGAACCGTCCGCGTTTTCACACACCTTTGTGAAGCTGCCGCCGTGCAGGGCGATAGAGTGTGCGTCGTCGCGCTCAAGCTTGATGTATACGCCAAACCTCTCGGAGTTGGCCGCCGCGTCCGCCTCCGAGAGCGTGTTGCTCGGGGCCTCCGACAGCTTGGTGCATCCCGTTATAAAAACAGCAGACATCAATACCGCCGCGGTCAGCAGCACAGTGATCGTTTTCTTGTGGTTTTTCATGCTTTCTCCGTTCTTTCCGGTGTTTGTGCCGCCCAATACTGGATGCCCCAATGCTCAAAATCCCATTGCTCCATATAGGCGTTGCACTCGTAGTCGATGTAATAAAGCGTTCCGCCGCGCGGAACGAAGTTGGTGGGGTAGTAGCCGCCTTTTCCTTTCCCGAGGAGCTTGAGCACGATATATTCGGCGTCGTTTACGGTCATTTTGCCGCACGCCGTTCCGTTTGCAGTCTCTTTCATATACCGGCTATCTTCCTGACGGTGTTCGCCGTCCTTATCGTCAGCTTCTGCCCGATAGCGGCGCTGGCCGTCCTTGGCCACCAGTTTGTTTTCTGATAATTCTTCCGGCTGAACGACCAGAACACGGCCGTCCTGTATTCCTGTATCTGTTCCAAGCCCTCCTTCGGCGCGCCGATCTCGCGGTAAACGTCTGTAAATGTCGCGGGGGGCATGATGAAAATAAGGTTGTTGTAGATTTCCTTGTTCTCCGTTCCCCACCAAACGGGCGCATGGAGCAGGATGTCTGCAAGCTCCTCCTGCAAAATGATAAAAACAGGGATATCCAAGCCGAATTCATGCCGTATCATGCGCTCTATACGGCCGGTCAATTCCGCCGCATCCGCGTCCGCGCAGGAAAAGACCACGTTGCCGCTGTTCAGGCAGGTCTTGACCTCCGTGAAACCAAGCGCTTCAAAGCATTTCTTCAATTCTGCCATCGGCACCTTGTTCTTGCCGCTTATGTTGACGCCCCTCAGCAGGGCAATATACCGCTTCATTTACTTCGCCTCGCGCAGCTTTTTCAGATTTTCCAGCACGAACGGGCTGTTCGCGGCGATGCGCCCCAGCGTCGGGCATCTGTCCATCTGCCCGCAGTCCGCGCAGGTGTCCAGCTCCTTTTCCCGCACACAGTTATGTACGGGGCATAGCTTGTCGCAGAAGGGCGTTTTTGCGCCCTCTATGCGGCAGCCGGTGCAGCTTATCATTTCCGGCGTGATGGTCACGCCGTTCAGCTTTGTCCACAGCGCGGCGGTTTTCTCACGCAGGGCATTGTCGTTTGTTATCGTCGCTGTCCTCGCGTCGCATGCTTCGCAGTCCAGCCCGCAGCAGCCGATAAGTTGGCTCGTGGTTTTCATAGTTGCCTCCATATGCTTGAACTTATTTCAACAGGTGCTTTTTAACGCTTTATCCGTGCCAGAATATTCTACCGTCGGGCGCGTTAAAAACCAACAGGGAAGAGCATTAAAATTTGTTTAAGGCGGCGGCGCCGCGCCCCGTCATTTCGACTCAATATAAACTAAACGATACACATCACACGATTTACATCAAGCATTATACTTCCCTATATCGTGTTTGTCAATATGGCCGCCGCTTGACATGCCCGGCACGGCGAAGCTGAGATCCCCGTAATGCACCAGTATGCAAAATAAAACGGTCTGCCGAAGCAGACCGTTTATCATTTATTTTTAAGAGACTGAAGGCCTGTATCCCTGCGCCGCAGTTCAAATCACTGTGAGACCCTTGGCCTCAAGCTGCTTTGCAACGTCGGCGGGAAATGCGTCGTCGGTGACAAGGATATCCACGGACGAGAGCGGGATAGTGTGCGGGTAGAAGCCGCCGCGCGCTTTGGATGAGTCGAGCAGCACAACGGTACGGTCAGCGTGCTCAATGACTTTTTCAAGTATCGCAACGGTCATGGAAGTGTTGTGGGCGAAGCCGTAGTTGATATCGACGCACAGCGCGCTCATAAACGCGGTGGAAAAATGGCAGCGCTCAAGCTGGTTGAGCACGGATATCCCCTCCACGCGCATGATGTTTAAATCAACGTCGCCGCCGATCAGTTCGACGGATATGTTGGGTAGGTTGGCGATGTTGATGACGCTGTAAACGCCGTCGCTGCATACCTTCAGCGGAAAGACCGGCAGACAGCGCGCAAGCTCCGCGCAGGTGGTGCCCGCGGAGATAAAAATGGATTCACCGGGCCGTATGAGCGAGGACGCCTTCGCGGCAATGCTCTTTTTCAGGTCGTGGTTGACGTTCGCGCGGTAGTAATAGTTGAGTGCGGAAGGAATGGATTTTATGCCGCCGTGGGTGCGTATGGCCTGCTGCGTATCGTCAAGGTATTGCAGATCCTTTCTCAGCGTGACGTCCGAGACGCCGGGGAAGCTCTCCCTCAGCTGAGAAAAATCCAGAGACCCGCAGCGATTCACAAGATCCAGTATTTCCTGCCGGCGTGCGTCGATGCTTTTTCCCATATATTTCTGCCTTCTGATTTTTGAATTATGAAGATACTAGAAGATATTGCAATTATATTATTTCGTATCGAAAATGTCAACTTTCGATTGCAAGCTGAGGTGCGTTAAATATAAGACAAAAAATATGTGCAAAGTATATAAAAAACGAGTGAATATTTAGTTGAAAAGGACATTTGACAAATGGCCGCCAAGATAATAATATATATACATAAAATTTATGAAACAAAATAAAAAAGTTTCGTTTCATAAGAAAAACGAAAGATGAACCAGTGGAGAAAACTGCGAATGAAGAAAAAGAATCTGGTCCTTATCATGTGCGACCAACTCAGAAAGGATTTTCTGGGCTGCTACGGCAATGAGTATGTCAATACGCCCAACATTGACAGACTTGCCGCGCACAGCACGGTTTTTGATCATTGCTATGTGAACAACCCCATCTGTATGCCAAGCAGAATGTCCATCTTCACCGGGCTGTACCCGCATAACCACAACCAGTGGACAAACGGGAACCAGCTTGAGCACCCGCTCAGGACGCTCGCCGACCACCTGCATGATAACGGCTATCACACCGGCAGCATCGGAAAGTTGCACTTCCAGTGCACCGACTGCGGAAAGAACGCCCCGCATATCAGCATGGAGGATCACCGTCTCTGGGAAGAGAAGGGCGATAATATAGACTGGTACGGCCCGTACTGGGGCTTTGAGCATGTGGAGTTCACCTCCGGCCATGCGACGAAGCCGCTGGCCCACTACGGCAAATGGTATCATGAGCACGGCGGAAAGGACGAATGGGCGATAGCAAAGCCCGTGGAGGGCTTCGACGCCTGCCCCGTGACGACTATGCCGGAGAACCTGCATGATTCCATGTTCGTCGGTGAGCGCGCAGCGGCGTATATATCCGAGCACGCGAATGGTGACCAGCCCTTCTTCCTCACGGCGAGCTTCCCTGACCCGCATCATCCGTTCAACCCTCCGCTTGAGACCGCGCTGCGCTACAAGGATGTTCCAGTGAAAATGCCAGTAAACGAGGATGACGATCTGCACACAAGGCCCCGGCATTATCATTATCATCAGTACGGCGTCTGGCACAGGGCAGGGCTTCTCCACCCGCTGCCGGATATGCCCGAAGAGGATAAGGAAAAGTGCGGGAAGTGCGCGAATCAAATCGCGCAGTTCATGGATGAAAAGATACTTCAGGGTCTGGGTCTGCTGACGCACGGCGACAGCTCCGGCGAGGAATATAAGCCCAGCGTGCTCAGTGCGCATGAGCGCGACCAGCGGATACGCAATACTTATGCGATGGTCGATCTTATCGACAAGGGCGTTGGCAAGATACTTGATGCCCTCAAAGAGTCCGGCGCGCTTGAGGATACGGTCATCATATTCACGGCAGACCATGGCGAGCTTATGGGCGACCACGGACTTTGGCTGAAGGGCCCGTTCTTCTATGACGGGCTTGTGAACGTCCCCCTGATGATGCACACGCCCGAGGACAACGCGTCCGTCACCGAGGCGCTCGCATCCTCCGTCGATATTTACCCGACCTGCTGTGAGCTGCTGGGTGTGCCGACGCCGAGAAGCTGCGACGGTATGTCTCAGGCCGCGGCGCTGAGAGGGGAAAAGATCCGCACCGAATGCCTCTTCGAGTACCGCAACGGTTATTTTGAAAACGACGTCTATACCCTCGGCTATGTCGATGAGAAATATAAGTTCGTCCAGTACCAGAACGGCGACGTCGAGATGACCGACAGGATAAACGACCCCGAGGAAAATGTAAATATAGTATATAACGGCGCAAATCCGGAGCTTCTGGCGGAGTACAGAAACAAGCTGCTGAATATGATGCTCAACACCGCAAGCAAGTTCCCGGAACAGTATTGCCACGCATAGTGAGCTATGACTTCCTGAAAGTCAAAAAAATATAAGGAGACGAAAAAATGAGAAAGAAAATCACAGCTCTGCTGCTGGCGGCAATAATGCTGCTTGCACTCACGGCCTGCGGCACTACCGCACAGCCCGCATCCACCGAAGCACCTGCCGCCGATGCTGCGGCAGACGCCCCCGCGGAAGCCCCCGCAGAAGAAACCACACTTGACTACCCCACGCAGAACATAAGCTGGATCGTTCCCGTCGCCGCCGGCGCGGGCGTTGACCTCGTGACCCGTCAGGTCGCCGATATGCTCGACCTCGGCGTGAATTTCTCAATTGAGAATATCACCGGCGGCCAGCAGGCGATCGGCACCAAGGAAGCGCTCTCCAGACCGGCCGACGGCTACACCCTCTTCTCCATCGCAAATGCCGGCCTTCTCACTCAGCCCATCATTAACCCGGACGTCGGATACACTGTTGACGATATCATCGCGCTTGCCATGCTCACGCCTGATGTCCTTGCAACCGTCACAGTGAACAACGATTCCGACATCAAGACCATGGAAGACTGGGTGGAGTTCGTCACCACTCACGATGAGTTCAGCTTTGCCGTTCCCAACAGCGGCGGTTTCGGCCACATGAGCTGCCTTGCGGTCCTCAAGGGCCTCGGCGCGAACTACGGCAAGGCCGTGGCTTATGACGGCAACAACGGCGCATACCAAGCCGTGCTCAACGGCGAGGTCGATTTCGCCATCCTTGACGACAACTTCATTTACAACTACAGCAATCAGGGCACCTGCAACGTTCTTGTTGCGCTGTCCTCCACCAAGTCCCCCTACCTGCCCGATGTTGAGCCTCTGTCTTCCGCATACCCCGTGGACAAGCTGGACGCGCTCGGCGGCTGGAAGATCGCCTGCGTCTCTGCGGACACTCCTCCCGAGATAGTTGAGTTCCTCAAGACAAAGCTCGACGAGCTGCTTTTGTCCGATGAGTACGCCAAGTACCTTGAAGAGAACGGCTACGGCAGCTTCAACGGCAAGATCCTCTCCATCGATGAGCTCTCCGGCGTGATAAATGACGCAGTCGCGCTCTATTCCGAAATACTTGTAGAAGCCGGTCTGATGTAAGTCCGGCGCGGAATTGGATAATCAGGTCAAACCATGTGAATAACATGGTTTGACTTTTATGAGGTGTTTTCATGAATCAACAAAAAGCAAAGCGCGATATTTTCCTGATGCTGTTTTTCATCGCAGCGTCGCTCGTCCTTATTTTCTGGCTTATTCCCGGCTACATCACAGTCACAAAGCTGATGGAGCAGGAGGCGTTTACGCCGCGCACATACCCGAATCTGATCGCTTACGGTCTGCTTATGGTGTCGGTGCTCGGCCTTATAAATTCGATCAGTAACTATGTCAGGTGCGTCCGCGAAGAGGGAAAGCAGAAGCCCGTGAAGAAGACCGCGGCAGAGTGGAAAGAAAAGCTTTTCCCCTATTTCATATACCTGCTGATAATAGTTTACGTTGTCATTTACCGTACTTTTGGTATTATCCCCGCGACGGTCATTGTTCCGCCGGTAATGCTCTGGGTCCTCAACTGCCGCAGTTGGAAAGGCTATGCGGGCTTCTATGTCTTCGCCGCCGCCATCTATCTGATTTTCACAAAGCTGCTGTCAGTACCTATAAAGTGAGGAGAAAAATATGCTTTCAATAATAACTGAGATATTTACCCTGCAAAATCTCCTCATGATGAACGTGGGGCTTTTTGTGGGCATCATAATCGGCGCAATGCCGGGCCTGAACGTCGCGCTTGCCGTCACGGTGCTGCTCACGCTGTCTATCGGCATGGAATCCCTTCCCGGCATGTTCATGCTTCTCGGCGGCTATTGCGGCGCAATGTACGGCGGAAGCATAACCGCTATACTGATAAATACGCCCGGCACGCCCAATGCCGCGGCAACCTCGCTCGACGGCTACCCGATGGCAAAGAAGGGCCGCGCAGGCGACGCGCTCAAGCTCGCGCTGTACGGCTCCTCCATCGGCGGTATCCTCAGTGCTGCGGCGCTTATGTTCCTTGCGCCTCAGCTTGCAAAGGTCGTTAATTACATTGCCTCTCCCGAAATGTTTGCCATCTGCCTTTTCGGCCTCTGCGCGACGATAAGCCTTTCCAAGGATAACGTCATTAAAGGTATCATCGCGGCTCTCATTGGCCTTATATTACGGACGGTCGGTCTTGACCCGCTCAACGGTACGGCGCGTCTCATCTTCGGCTCCAGCCACCTCATGGCCGGCGTCAAGGCCGTCACGTGTATGCTCGGCGTCTACGCACTTGCGCAGGTGCTGCATGAATGTGTGGCGGCGGCCCGCGCGGGTAAGGAGAAAAAGGCTGACGATTATATACAGGTGTCCAAGGCCACATTGAAGCTCAAGGATATATTCAAGTATTGGAAAACCCTCATCCGCTCCTCCGTCATCGGCGTTATAATCGGCGCTATCCCGGGCACGGGCGGCGCAATTTCCGCTATCTTCTCTTATAACGAAGCCCGCCGCGCGTCAAAGAATCCAGAGGAGTTCGGCAAGGGCTGTGAAGAAGGCGTGCTTGCGCCCGAAACGGGGAATAACGCCGTCACCGGTGCGACCATGATACCCATGCTCACAATGGGCATCCCCGGCGACTCCGTCATGGCTATAATGCTTGGCGCACTCACCATGCAGGGCATCGTTCCCGGACCGGAGCTTTTTGCAAAGGGAAGCATATGGGTCTATGCGATAATGGGCGGCCTCTTTGTCATCAATATATTCATGTGTATACAGGGAAGCGTCTTTATAAAGGCTTTTGTCAACATCACAAAGGTACCTGAAAACGTGCTTCTGCCGTGCATCGTTGTGATGTGCACGATAGGCGCGTTCGCAATAAGCAATAATATATTTGAAGTGTACGTTCTTGTTATAATGGCGCTCGTCGGCTACCTCATGAAGGAGTTTGAACTGCCCGTCATTCCGTTCACGATCGCGCTCGTTCTGGGCGACCTCTGTGAAACGAATCTCAGGCGCTCTCTCATGGTGTCTTATGGCAAATGGTCCATCTTCTTCACGCGTCCGATATGCCTGGGCGTGCTGCTGTTCTCGCTTGCGCTTCTTGTCTACCCCAGCATTTCCAGACTCATCAAAAAGCGCATTGCGGCGAAAAAAGGCGGACAGACCGTATGAAATACAGTATAAGCACATGCAGCTTCTATAAGTACAGAATAAGAAAGCTGCTGGATATGCCCGAAGACCTCGGCGTGGAGATATTTTATGAATACGGAAGCCGCGACATGTGGAATAGCTTTCTCGACGCGCTTTCCGGCAGAAGCTTCAGCATCCACGCGCCGTTCGCTTTCGTTGACATAGCGGAGGACTGCGACGAAGAAAAGCTTTTTGACGTTCTCCGCCGCCCGTTTGATATGTACCATAAGTATAACGGCGAATTTTACGTCCTGCATACCTATGGCGACGGCATGTACGGTGAGGATGAGCCGTACAGGGCGGCTGCCCGCGGCCGCGCAGCTGAAAGACTTTCGCGCTTCAACGAGATCTGCATTGCCGAGGGCGTGACCCTCGGCGCTGAGAACCTGTGCTCCGGCGCGCGGCCGCTGTTCGACCAGCGGCAGTTCCTATGCCTCTTCCACGACATTCCCGCGCTTCACTGTGTGCTTGACGTCGGCCATGCCATCGTGACCGGAATGGATATCGGCGTTATACAGCAAACGCTGAAAGAACGCATCTGCGCGTATCATCTGCATAATAACGACGGCCTGCATGACCTGCATGACAGACTGCGCGCGGGCGTCTTTGACTGGACGGAATTTGCGAAGAACTGTGCGCTGTATACGCCCGGCGCGACCGGCGTGCTGGAGTATATGAATGTTGTCGAGCTCGACGCCTACACGCAGGACAGTTTATATCTTGAAAAGCTAATTAATGGAGATTTAATGTGAAACATATTTTGATGCTGCTCACAGACCAGCAGCGCTATGATACCATCTCGGCGCTGGGCAATCCCCATATACAGACGCCGAATCTGGATGCGCTTGCGTGGGACTCCGTCGTTTTTGAAAGGTGCATCACGCCGTCCCCGGTGTGCGTTCCGGCGAGATTGTCTCTCATGTCCGGGCAATACCCGGCGTCAACCGGCTGCAACAACAATAATACGGATAAAACCTATAACGGAAGCGGCTTTTACAAGCGGATAACGGACTGCGGCTTTGACAGCTGCTGTGTCGGCAAGATGCATTATCTGTGGGATCCCTACGGCAGCATAGGCTTTGCAAAGCGCCGCCCGCAGGAGGAGCTTTCTGCCCCCGGCGACGAATACATGGAGTATATTCGCGCAAAGTACCCTTGGGTGTTCGACTATAACGGGATGCGCAGCGAAATGTACTACATGCCGCAGATATCGCAGCTTCCGCCGGAGGATCATCCGACCCAGTGGATCGGCAGCAGAAGTGTTGACTATATCGAAAACCACGACCCGGCCGAACCCATGTTCCTGTTCTCGTCCTTTATTCACCCGCACCCGCCGTATTGCCCGCCTGCGCCGTGGCAGAAGCTCTATCGTGAGGATCCGCCTGCACCTTTCGTTCCAGATGAAGAAGAGTTCAGCCGCTTTTCCTCGCTCATAGGCGAGCGCTGCTCGTGCGGGAGGCTTGATATGAGCCGTCAGGATGTGCTGCGCAGCAAGAATTTCTACTATGCGTGCGTGTCCTTTGTGGACTATCAGGTGGGGCGTATCATCAAAGCGCTGAAGGATAAGGGCATGTATGACGACACGCTTATCGTCTTTACAAGCGACCACGGCGACATGATGGGCGACTATAATGCGATAGGCAAGCGGACAATGGTGGATTCATCCTGCCGTGTTCCGCTCATAGTGAAGTATCCCGGAAAAGAGCACGCGGTCAGAAGCGATGCCTGCTCCCTTGTGGATATTGCGCCGACGCTGCTTGGCTACGCCGGGGCGGACTATAGTGAAGAAGAGTTCGACGGCATAGATCTCTTTGGGGAGAACGATAGAAAGTATGTATTTTCGCAGCATGGCTGCGGCGATGTTGGCATGTACATGGTGACGGATGGGAAGAATAAACTCATCTACCGCGCGGCGGAGGACCGGTACTTTTTCTTTGACCACATCCCGGAAGAGCATGAGTGCTATGACGAGGCGAAGCCCGTTGTGCGTGAGATGAAGGCGTTGCTGGATGATTATATGAACAGCGATGTAAATAAGGCCAGAAGCAGCGTTACATACGAAAAGGTCACAAAAACGCATCCGCATTACCCCGGCAGAATGGATCACACCTATCTGCATGAGCAGGAAACGGCGGCAATACCGAAGGAATATAAAATAGACCTTGACTGAGGCTGGAGATATCATGAAGTATTGCATAGCTATTGATGGCGGCGGAACAAAGACCGATGCCGTGCTCTTTGACAGTGCGGGAAATATCATCACGCGCTTTGTCGGGACGGGAAACAACCCGACGGATCTGGGCTGTGACGAGGCGCTTAAAAGGATGATAAAAACTCTTGACGCGGTGTATTCATATGCACCTGCGGCGGTAGACGCGCTTTTCGGCGGCGTGGCCGGTACATTGCCGAACGGGGATATATATTCCGATACGGTGAGAAAGCGCTATAACATCCGCAGCATCAGATTTGAAGACGACGGATATAATCTGATCTCGGGCGCTTTCGGCCACGCCGACGGCTGCGGTATGGTGTGCGGCACAGGCTCGTCGCTGTTCGTCCGGCGCGAAGGACAGCCCCTGCGGCATATAGGCGGTAAGGGCTATCTCATCGATACCGGCGGCAGCGGCTTTGAGCTTGGGCGTGAGGCCATCCGCGAGGCGCTTCGCGCGGTGGACGGACGGCGCGGTAGCACAGTGCTTGTTGATCTGCTGGCCGGTATTATAGGCCGCCCGATAGATGACGGCGTTACTCCCATAGTTCATCGCGGCGGACGGCCGTATATAGCCTCGTTTGCAAAGGCCGTTTTTGAAGGGCGCAGACTCGGCGACAAGGCGTGCGAGGAGATATTCCAGCGTCAGGCCGCGCTTATGGCGGACCTGACATATGCGGCGCAGACCAGCTTCGACGGCGATTTTAATGTCGTGGCGGGCGGGGGAATAGTCTCTCACTACCCGGAGTACTTCGCGGCGATAAAGGAGAAATCGGCGCCCGGAGCGAAACTGGTGCTTCAGGATGCCCCGCCCGCATACGGCGCGGCGGTGGAGGCCATGTGGGATGCCGGTGAGTCCGTGACTGACGGCTTCAAAACCCGCTTCCTTGAGCAGTACGCACGGGAAGAGAAATAAACGGATTATAGACGATCCTCGGTGTCAATAAGCCTGCCAGCATGAGGGCACGTAAGTAAAAATCAATGGGGCTGCGGCGAAAAAATTCGCCGCAGCCCCAATAATATTGCTTGAAACACATCCCAGCCGCAAGTGCCATGATTTTTCTGCGGTAAGTTGGGTTTCACGCTCCTCTTTTCCTGAGGATAGCATTTCATGAGAAATATGTATTTATCTCATTGGTGGAAACATGAAAAATCGTGTGCGCATGATCTCGAGTTGACATAACTAGGTATACATAAACTGCGTTTCGCGCGTTTCGCGTGTACAACGATAGCATGCAACATTGCCGCGTATGTTATGCCTTTGATTTTACATGTGTTTAAGCATCGAAATCGCCGAAATATTGCTTGTCGGCATTCATGATCCACGTTTCCGTATTTGCTTCGATCACGCGGTCTATCATTGCATAGTTGCGGTCACGTATGGTGTCGAGCGTCATTTTATGGACTTTGACTGCACCGCCGAGACCGCTGTTTTTGTGCGTGCTTTTAATTGAAGAAGCAAAGTACGTTATCGAAAACATGTATACACGGGAAATCAGGCGGTTGCCGGTTATCTGCCCCAAAATGCGGTGAAATTCGATGTCGTTTTCCGTGGATAATTCGGAGTTATCTGAGATCTGTAAAAGTTCATTGTAGTTTTCTTCTAATTCGCGGATGTTTTCTTCTGAGGCATTTTGTATTGCGAGATTCATGACAACACGCTCCATAGTGCGCCTGAATTCAAGCTGTTCTCGAAATGATGGCTGAGAAAGCAGAAATCCGAAGAGGATTGCGTCCATGGAGATGTTGTCATCGTTCTTGCTTATAAATGTTCCGTTGCCCCTATACACATCAATAATGCCATAAGCTGAAAGCACTTTCATCGCCTCACGGATGGTGCTTCTGGAGACCTGCATGGAAGCAGCAAGCTCAAGCTCGGAGGGAAGTCTGTCTCCGGGCTTTAGTTTTTTGCTTATCAGCGCATCACGTATGGAGCTGATTACGAAATCAACGGCAGATTCTTTTTCCTTTGTCCGTATCCAATCGCTTTGAGTGTTCATATATATGCGCTCCTGTAAAAAAGTGTATTTCGTTAATATCTTTATATGCTATTGTAAATACAGGGAGGGTTTATGTCAAGAGAAATGTTTTATGGCATTGTAATATGCTACAAAATAAAACTGCGCGATTTATGCATGATTACTGAAAACATTGCGATGAAGCCATTAAGAACAAAAATGCTATTGACAAAATCTATAATTGCAAATAATATAAAGCAGACGACAGATGTCTGACGTTTAATAAAATGGATTTCAGGAGGCACAAAATGCGCTTTGATTCTCAGAGTGGCAGCACCGGCAGAGTTATGGTTGCGCGCCTTTATCCCGGAGAAGATCTCCTCACGGGAATCGGGGAGGCATGCAAAAAGCATGGAATAAAGTACGGGATCATTACTTCATGCATTGGCAGTCTTAGCTCAGTGTATCTTAAGTATTACTACGAACCAAAAGATCCGGTAAACGATCCATTCGGCAGTGATAGGGATCTTGTATCCGATGAGCCGGCCGTTTTGATATCGGGGCAGGGGCTTGTATGTGAAAACAGAGATGGTACTATGGATGTTCATCTTCATGCGGTCATGCGCGATAATAAGGGCAATGTGTATGGAAGCCATATACCTGCAGGTGGAAATATTGCACAGTATACGATTGATGTAGCTGTAATTGAGGTCAACGATATGCGCTTGATGAGACTGTGGGATGAGGAAACACAACATTTCCAAACAAAACCACTTCCAATTGCATGAAAAATGAGGGATAATATGGACAGCAAGGAACTTACAAGGCTGAAAAACACGGCGATAGAGCTGCGGCTGAACGCACTGTACATGATACACAAGGCACAGTCCGGCCATCCGGGCGGCGCGCTTTCCGTGGCGGACTTCGTCACCGCCTGCTACTTCAAATTCATGAACGTCGATCCGTCCGACCCGCATTGGCCGGAGCGCGACAGATTCGTGCTGTCAAAGGGGCACGCGTGCCCGGCGCAGTACGCCGCGCTTGCCATGAAGGGCTACTTCCCGATGGAGGTGCTCGACACACTGCGCAAGGAAGGCTCGATGCTTCAGGGGCACCCCAGCATGAACCGCTGCCCCGGCATAGATATCTCCACCGGCTCTCTCGGACAGGGGCTTGCCTGCGGCGCCGGCATGGCGCTGGCGGCAAAGCTCGACGGGAAGGACTATAAGGTTTACGTCGCCGTGGGTGACGGCGAATGCCAGGAGGGCGAGATCTGGGAGGCCGCGCAGACCGCGCACAAGTACAAGCTCGACAATCTCATCGTCTTTGTGGACAACAACAATTTGCAGCTTGACGGCACCTGTGACGAGGTCATGCCGAATATAGACCTCGGCAAAAAGTTCGAGGCCTTCGGCTTCGACAGGTACGAGATAGACGGGAACGACATGGCGCAGGTCACCGCCGCGATAGAGCTTTCAAACGCCGTTAAAAACGGCCGCCCGAAGTGCATCTTCGGCCACACTGTAAAGGGCAAGGGCGTGTCCTACATGGAAAACCAGTGCTCATGGCACGGCGTCGCCCCCAATGACGCGGAGTACGCGCAGGCAGTAAGCGAGCTGAAAGCACAGCTCATTGCGGAGGTGTAAGAATGGAAGCGAAAAAAATCGCAACACGCGACGGCTTCGGCGAGGCCATAGTTGAACTCGGCAGGGAAAACGGCAATGTTCTGGTCGTCGATATCGACATCGGCAAATCCTGCAAGACCGCAGCCTTCCGCAAGGAGCTGCCCGGACAGTACATAAACGTCGGCATTGCCGAACAGAACGGCGCGGGCGTCGCCGCAGGCCTTGCGACCTGCGGGAAGATACCCTTTGTTGTGACCTACGCGGCCTTCGGCAGCATGCGCATCTGCGAAATGATACGGCAGGAGATATGCTATCCGAACCTGAACGTGAAGATAGCGTGCTCACACGGCGGCCTTACGCCGGCAAACGACGGGGCGAGCCACCAGTGCATCGAGGACATGGGCATCCTGCGCACCCTGCCGAACATGACGGTCGTCATGCCTGCGGACTATAACGCGGCAAAGGCGCTTGTAAAGGAAGCCGCGGCCTACTACGACCCCATGTATCTGCGCTTCACGCGCGACGCTGTGCCGCAGATATACGGCGAGGACGCGAAGTTTGAGATAGGCAAGGCCAACATACTGTGCGACGGCAGAGACGTCGCCATAATCGCAAACGGCGACACGGTATGCATTGCGCTGGAAGCGGCAAAGGCGCTTGAGGCGAAGGGCATATCCGCGCGTGTGCTGGACATGCACACGATAAAGCCGCTGGATATAGACGCGGTCAACGCCTGTATCGAGGACACCGGCAGGATAATCACCGTGGAGGATCACAACATCCTCAACGGCCTCGGCTCCGCTGTGGCGGACGTCGTCGCCGAAAGCGGGAAGGCCGTCCTGCGCCGCGTCGGCGTGCAGGATCAGTTCGGCCAGTCCGCACCGTATGAGCGTCTGCTTGAAATGAACGGAATCACGGTGGATAATATAGTGAAGCAGGCTGTTGAACTGCGGAAATAAGAGGAGCATCATGAGAAAAATAAACGTATGTATTATAGGTGCCGGCGGAACTATGGGATATAAGACGTCGCGCAACCTTCTGCGAAAGCAGGATAAATATGAGCTTAGTGTGTGTGAAATAGACCCAGATGCGATTGGAAAGCTTGAAAAGATTGGGCTGCATGTCACAGATATGGATGCTGCGGTTCCGAATGCCGATGTGGTGGTGCCTGCAATAAATGACAGCGGTCTCAAGGCGCTGGCACCCAAGGTGCTCGCCTGCATGAAACCCGGTGCCGCTATGGTAATTCTTGATCCTGCTTCAGTGATAAACGGAGAAATACCCCAGCGGAATGACTGTACGCTTGCAATCTGTCATCCGTGCCATCCGTCTTTCTTCCTGGATCAGGACACTCCTGAGGCGAGAGCGGACAAGTATGGCTGCAACGGCGGCAAACAGGATATTGTTATGTCTCACATTTGCGGCACTGCGGAGGCTTTTGATAATTGCCGCAGTGTGTGCGTCGATATGATGGCTCCGGTAGAGCATTGTTATGTGATGACGCCAGAGCAAATGGCATTCCTCGAACCGACGTTGGTGGAAGTTCTTGGCGCAACATGCCTTCATGCTATGGCGGAAACTCTTGATGAGGCATGCAGACGCGGTGTCCAGCGAGAAGCCGCGATTTCTTTCCTCAGCGGCCATATTATGAACCTTACGACCACTTTTGTCGGCTTGCTGGGAGATACCCAGGTTTCTGACGCATGTAAGGTCGCAATGAAAATAGGCGAGAGAATGGTGCTGCGCGAAGACTGGCGGAATATATGGGATGACGGTGTACTAAAGCGTGTTATCGCCACCATGCTGCACCCGGACGAGCCGCAGATCTGAAACTATTGGTAAATTGCGCTTTTGCCTGATTATAACGGTAAAGCGTGAAAAAATGTTTTATTTATGAAAGGAAAGAGAACCATGAAAAAAACGGTAGCACTTATCCTAGCGCTGGTTATGGTGTTTGCATTGACTGCCTGTGGTGGGCAGAATGCATCAGCAAAACCTGAAACAGCAGACACGAATGTAGCATCTTCCGGAACTGGAAATGATAAGGCTGCATCTGGCGACACAATAGTGCTTCAGGCGGGGCACGTGCTTACGGAGGATTCCGGTTATCATCAGGGACTGCTGGAGTGGGCAAAGCTTGTTTCTGAGCGTACCAACGGACATGTAAAAATTGACGTATATCCGAACTCAACCCTCGGAAACGAGCGTGACATGATCGAAGCTGTTCAGATGGGTATGCTTGATATTACGATCCCAAATCACGCGCCGATGGCGAATTTCACGGATGCCTTCAGTGTGTTTGACCTGCCGTTCCTCTTTGCCAGCCGCGATGAGGCGTATGCGGTCTGCGACAGTGAATTTGGCCAGAATGTGCTTGATTCTCTTAGGGACGTTCACATCGTTGGTATATCCATGTGGGAAAACGGTATGCGTTATCTTGCTAATAACACACGGGATATCGTCACTCCCGATGATGTCAAGGGGCTTAAAATCCGCACTATGGAAAACAAGATACATATGGCTTCTTTCTCCGCGTGGGGGGCAGATCCCACACCCATGGCCTTTGGCGAAGTTTATACGTCTCTCCAGCAGGGAACCATTGATGGCTGCGAGATCCCTCTTGAGACTATTTATCAGAACAAAATTTATGAGGTTGCGAATCATATTACAATGACGGGGCACTTCTACTGTGTTGCACCGTTAATAATGTCTGAAAATGCATGGAACAAGCTTTCTGCCGATGAGCAGAAGATACTTGTCGATGCAGCTAATGAGGTCAAACCCCATGAGCGCCAGATGGTGGTCGATGCTGATGCAAATTATCATGAGACCATGAAAAACGAGGGTGTCACTTTTGTCGATGAGATAGATGCCGACCTCTGGAGAGCAGCCGCAAAATCCGTCTATGACAATTTTGAAAAGCAGGATGTTCTTGCACAGGTTCAGGAGATTATAGCGGCAAACAAGTAAAGACGTAAGTTTATCCACTGCCGGCAATGACGTGCTGGCAGTGGATAAGTAAAACTGATTCATTGAGGTGGCCGAATGATAAAGAAAATTGATGCAGTGCTGGGAACGATCGAAAAGTGGCTGTTTGTCGTTCTTATGTCGCTAATGACGGTCGTTGTAACACTGCAGGTTATATTCAGATATATTCTTCATTCCTCCTTGCCCTGGAGTGAAGAGCTGTCAAGATACTGTATGGTGTTCGTTACATTTATAGGTGTTAGTGCCGGGCTTAGAGTAGGAACTCACACAAGTGTGGACTTTGTGGTTTCAATGCTTCCGAAAAAGGCAAAGTTCTGGGCGATAGCTTTGGGCTATGTTTTGACACTTGCTTTAAGCGTGGCGTTTGCCGTTGTGGGTATTAGAATGAGCACGCAGATGTTTTCGCATGGACAGATGACGGCAGGCATGGGCATACCCATGTGGATACCGTATACGATCATTCCAGTTGGATTTGCAGGTGGTGCGGTGAGATCAGTGGAAAACCTGATAGATCATATTAAGTACAGAACAGACTTTATGTGCGATACAAAGGAGGAGAACTGATGGGTACAGCGTTATTTATAGTATTCGCAGTCCTTGTCCTTATGGGTATGCCTCTGGCATTCTGCCTAAGCGGCTCTGCGCTGCTTGCATTTGCCGGATGGTCTGATTTTCCGGCCACTATTGTTATACAAAAGTTTTTTACTGGCTCTGACTCCTTTACGCTTCTGGCGATACCGTTCTTTATGATGAGCGGATCCATTATGAGCCGGGGCGGCGTTTCCAAGCGGCTTATAGACCTGTTCAGCATGGGGCTGAAAAATGTGCCCGGCGGGCTTGCAATGGTCACTATTGTGTGCTGTGCGTTTTTCGGCGCCATATCCGGCAGTGCACCTGCAACGTGTGCGGCGATAGGCGGTATAATGGTTCCCGCTATGATAGAGCATAAATATGACGACAGTTTTGCGATGACGACAGCGGCAAGCGGCGGATTCCTGGGACATATTATTCCGCCGAGTATTTCCATGGTGACATTCAGCGTTGTTGCGGGTTGCTCTATCGGAGATATGTTCCTTGCTGGTTTCTTGCCCGGAATAGTCCTTGCACTCAGTATGTGCACATATGCGTTTATCGTCGGCAGAAAAAATAATTACGTAATAGATCGCGGCGATGAAGCGAAGATGACTTTCCGTCAGGTCATTACTGTTATTGTTGAAGCAATACCCGCAATACTTATGCCTGTGATAATCCTTGGCGGCATATATGGCGGTGTGTTTACGCCGACCGAGGCAGGATGCGTATCTGTCGTCTATGGCTTGACAGTCAGCCTTTATATATACAGGGAAATGACGTGGAAGGATCTGCCCAAAATATTAGTTGAATCTGCACTCAGCACATCCATGGTTGTCCTGATAGTTGCCGGTGCGTCAAGCTTTGCAAATATAATAACGCGCGAGATGATCCCGAACAAGGTCGCTGCGTTCATTGCCGGAGTTTCAAGCAGCAAGTATGTATTTCTTCTGCTCGTCAATCTTCTGCTTCTTGTTGTTGGCTGCTTTATGGATACGCAGGTTTCCATTGTGATAATTGCGCCGATCCTGCTGCCGGTGGCAAATGCGCTTGGGATAAACACAATACATTTCGGCATCGTAATGATCTGCAACCTTGCAATTGGCCTGATAACGCCGCCGCTGGGAATGAATTTAAATGTCGCCTCCGGAATAGGTCATGTCCCGTTGACGTATCTGATAAAACGTCATTTGCTGGGCTATCTTATAGCTGATATCGCGGCGCTGCTCGTAATAACATATGTGCCCGCTCTGAGCCTGATCCTTCCGGGCATGAACAGATAACGATAATGAGGTATTAAAATGAACAAAATGTTTATTGAAGCACGTGTCAATGAATACAAGATGCGTGATGACACACCGCATATCCCATGGACCGCAATGGAAATCGCGGACGAGGCCGCCCGCTGTGCAGATGCCGGCGCGACACTGTTTCACTGGCACGGCAGAACTGACGACGGCGGGATAGACAACACGCTTGAAAAATATCAGGAAGTTATACGCCTGATACGTAAAAAAGCTGATATTCTTCTTATGCCGACGCTTGGCTTTGTGGCGAATGATGAAGACCCGGATAAGCGCATCAACATTCAAGTCCAGCTCAGCATGGATCCGCAGACTGCACCGGACATAGTTCCTATAGATATGGGCAGATATGGGCAGTATGAACTATGAGTTCTATCACGCAGATACGAAAAGCTTTGAATATGTTGACAGAATATATCACAACTCGACCGATACGATTATAAGCGCGGCGCAGCGCTTCCAGAATGCTGGCCTTGGGCTTATGCTCGTATGCTGGAACGTTGGCTTCGTCAGACGTGCGGCGGCGCTTATGGATATGGGCATACTCAAAGAACCTGCGCTCTTTGAGCTTAACTTGTCCGGCGGCCCTGTGATCACGGGGCATCCAGCAACCGTTACCGGGCTTGACTGCATGGTTGAGATGCTGCCAAAAAACCGCAAACTTACATATCTTGTTGACTGCACGGGCGGCCCGATGATGAGCCTTGTTCCGTATATAATACGCAGCGGCGGCAATGTGTCCATCGGCCTCGGCGATTATCACTATTCCGAACTTGGTATGCCGGATAACTCACAGCTTATTTCTAAGTGCGCTCAGATGGCGAGAGAGTTTGGCCGTGAGATCATGACAACGGACGAACTCAGGAAACTGCTGGGGCTCAAAAAAAGAAGCTGATTTTGCCGGCTGTGCCCAAAATGCATTTTTGAGGAGGAAATGTATGCTGGTAATAAAAAATGCAAGATTATTTAACGGAGAAATAACCGAGCTTACAGAAAACACAGCTATAGTTATCAAAAACGGAAAAATAAAAGAAATTATCCCTCAGTGCACGTTGAACTTTGAAAGCTGCTCTGTAATTGATGCTGGCGGGAGAGTTGTAACGCCGGGATTTATCGACTGCCATCTGCACATGATGCTTGATGAGATCCCAGATAAAAATAGGCAGATGAATGATCAGAGTGCAGGCGGTGTCCTGTATGAAAACGTAGATTCATATGTGGCCTATCGCGGCGCGGCCAATGCGCTGAAAGATTTGAAAGCAGGCTTTACGACGGTCGTTGACGGGGGCGGGGTCAACTATATAGATGTAGCCCTAAAGGATGCCATAAGACTGGGGTGTATCCCCGGACCGGGATATTTTATAAGCGGAAAGCAGCTTACGGCGTGGCCGTCGCATTTCCGTGGGCTGGGAATAGTCTCGTGCGGAGCCGATGGAATGAGAAAGTCGGTACGTGAACAGATATATTACAGCGTGGATCAAATAAAACTTGAAATGAGCGCGCCTATAAGGTCTGTCGGACGTAGTTTGGAAAAAAGCGCTTTTACGATGGAAGAGATAACTGCGGCAACTGATGAAGCGCATTCTGCGGGGCTTCTTGTAAGCGCTCATGCAAGGGGTGCAAAACCGATAAAAGATTCCTTGAACGGCAGCGTTGACATTATATGTCATGGCACGAACATTGACGATGAAGGAATAGAGCTGATGCTCAAAAAGGGCGCTTATCTGCTGCCAACGCTTGCGTCGCCAAGTCCGGAGCCGGAAGAGCATATACTTGCGGCAAAGAGTTCCCGAGTGATAGAACTTCTTAAGGCGACAGGTAAAATACAGGCTGAGAGCTTTGTTCGTGCATACAGAGCGGGTGTAAAGATAGCGCTGTCAACTGATGCCGGCGGCGTTGGAATAAAACACGGTGAAAACGCGAGGGAAATGCTGCGGATGAACGCGTTGGGAATGAGACCGGCCGAGTGCCTGCTTGCTGCGACGTCTGAAGCGGCAAAGGCTATGCATTTAGAGGACAGGGTTGGTTATATAAAGCCGGGCTACAACGCCGACTTGGTATTTCTGAATGAGAATCCGTTTGAAAAGCTCGAAACGGTATGCGCGGTTGCCGGCGTTATCCATGATGGCCAAGTGATCTGCGGACTCTCATAAGCATAAAAGAACATAATAGTTATAACGCGAAGCACAGAAAAGATCATTTTTGAACTTTTCTGTGTTTTGCCGTCTTAAAGAAAATCTGCTCTTCATCCCCCGAACTTGAAATGTTCACAGAATGTGGTATAATATACTTGAGTTATTATGTACTTGAGTTATTATCTGATTACGAGGTCTTGACATTTATGGCAGCAAATACCGCACAGTACGGCAACGACAGCATATCCCAGCTCAAGGGCGCGGACAGAGTAAGGAAGCGCCCCGGCGTCATCTTCGGCTCGGACGGGCTGGACGGCTGCGAACACGCAGTCTTTGAAATACTCTCCAACGCCATCGACGAGGCGCGCGAGGGCTTCGGCGATCTTATCACGCTTACTTATTATGAGGATAGATCCATCGAGGTCGCGGATTTCGGCCGCGGCTGTCCGATGGATTGGAACCCCAATGAAAAGCGCTATAACTGGGAGCTTGTGTTCTGCGAGCTTTACGCCGGCGGCAAGTATAAGAATGCCGACGGCGGGGATTATGAATACTCCCTCGGTCTGAACGGGCTTGGCTCCTGCGCCACGCAGTACACCTCGGAGTATATGGACGTGACCGTCTGGCGCGATGGGAACAAATACTCCCTCCACTTCAAAAAGGGTAAGCCCTGCGGGAAGAAGGGGCAGGAGCTCACTATGGAACCGGCGGACAGGAAGAAAACCGGCACGACGATACGCTGGCGGCCCGATAAAGAGGTCTTTACGGATATAGACATCCCTGACGAATACTTTGACGACGTGCTGCACCGGCAGGCTGTCGTGAATGCGGGCATGACCTTCCGTCTGAGGATAGAGCGCGGCGGCCGCTTCGACACGAAGGATTACTGCTATCAGAACGGCATCATGGACTATGTGGCGGAGATAGCGGGGGAGGGGGCGCTGACAGCGCCGGAGTTCATCTCGGCTGAACGCCGCGGCCGCGACAGGGAGGACAAGCCCGAATACAAGGTGCGCCTTTCCGCTGCGTTCTGCTTTTCCAACAAGACGCAGGCGATAGAGTATTATCACAACTCCTCCTGGCTTGAAAACGGCGGCGCGCCGGACAAGGCGGCGAAAAGCGCCTTTACCTCCGCGATAGACGCGTATATAAAGCAGCTCGGCAAGTATCAGAAGAACGAATCGCCCATAAAGTTTCAGGATGTGCAGGACTGCCTCATCCTCGTGACGAACTGCTTCTCCACGCAGACGTCGTATGAAAACCAGACGAAAAAGGCCATAAACAACAAATTCATACAGACCGCCATGACGGAGTTCTTCAAATCCCAGCTTGAGGTCTACTTCATCGAGAACAAGCCCGAGGCGGACAGGATAGCCGAGCAGGTGCTCATAAACAAGCGCAGCCGCGAAACGGCGGAGCGCACCCGGCAGGGCATGAAGAAGAAGCTCTCCGGCAGCATCGACATTGCCAACCGCGTGCAGAAGTTCGTCGATTGCCGCAGCCGCGAGCCGGAGCGCCGCGAGATATATATCGTCGAGGGCGATTCCGCGCTTGGCGCGTGCAAGCTCTCGCGCGACGCGGAGTTTCAGGGAATAATGCCCGTGCGCGGCAAGATACTCAACTGCCTCAAGGCCGACTATGTCCGCATCTTCAAAAGCGACGTCATAACCGACCTCATAAAGGTGCTCGGCTGCGGCGTTGAGGTGAAGGACAAGCACACCAAGGAGCTTTCCAGCTTCGACCTTGCCAACCTCCGCTGGAGCAAGGTCATCATCTGTACCGACGCCGACGTGGACGGCTTCCAGATAAGGACGCTCATCCTCACCATGCTTTACCGCCTTGTGCCCACGCTCATCCGCGAGGGTTACGTGTTCATCGCGGAGTCGCCGCTTTATGAGATCGAGAGCAAGGGAAAGACGTACTTTGCCTACTCCGACAGGGAAAAGGCGGAGATCGTGGACGGCCTCAAGGGCGCGAAGGCCAGCATCAGCCGCAGCAAGGGCCTCGGCGAGAACGACCCGGACATGATGTGGATGACGACCATGAATCCCGAAACGCGCCGGCTCATAAAAGTCATGCCGGAGGACGCGGCGCGCATGGCGGAGGTCTTTGACCTGCTCCTCGGCGACAACCTTGAGGGCAGAAAAAATCACATAGCGGAATTCGGATACAAATACCTCGATATGGCCGACATATCATGAACTGATGGGGGAACATATGAAAAGAACATACGAAAACACCTTTGTGCAGGGGAGAGAGCTTACGAAGAAGCTTATCATCGCCACGGTCATAAGCTGCGTTATGAGCATCGTGTGCGAGCAGATAGGAAGCCCCGTGCAGCCGCTGTTCTTCTGGCTGACAGTGCTCATCTTCGCCGCGGTGATATACGTCATGGTGAAGTACTGCCGCTGCCCGCACTGCGGAAAGCGCATCATGTTCGGCGTGCTGAAGATCACCGTCTGCCCGAGCTGCCGCCGCAGCCTCATCACCGGCAAGAAGGCGAAAAAGGGCCAGTTTTGATGTAAAGAGTAGGTCGATATGGCAAAGAAAAAGCAGGAAGAAAAGAAAAAATACGATAATCCCAACGTCCTCGGTCTGCGTGCGGAGGTGCTTGAGCAGCCCATAACCGAGACGCTGGAGACGAACTATATGCCCTACGCCATGAGCGTCATCGTCTCGCGCGCCATCCCGGAGATAGACGGCTTCAAGCCCTCCCACAGAAAGCTGCTGTACACCATGTTCAAGATGGGGCTTTTGACCGGCGCGCGCACAAAAAGCGCGAATATCGTCGGCCAGACGATGCGGCTCAACCCGCACGGCGACGCCGCCATATATGACACGATGGTGCGCCTTTCGGCGGGGTATGAGGCGCTTCTGACGCCGTTCGTCGATTCAAAGGGCAACTTCGGCAAGGTCTATTCGCGCGACATGTCCTACGCCGCCTCGCGTTATACCGAGGCGAAGCTCTCCGCCATCTGCGCGGAGGTTTTCCGCGACATCGACAAGGACAACGTTGACTTTGTGGATAATTACGACGGCAGCATGACGGAGCCCGCGCTTCTGCCCACGGCGTACCCGAATGTGCTCGTTTCCGCCAACTCCGGCATTGCCGTCGGCATGGCCAGCCAGATATGCGGCTTCAATCTGAATGAGGTCTGCCAGACTGCCATAAACTATATACGCGACCCCGAGTTCGACATAATGTCCACTCTGCCCGCGCCGGACTTTTCCACCGGCGGCGAGATAATCTACGACCGCCGCGAGATGGAGGAGATATACCGCACCGGCCGCGGCAGCTTCAAGGTCCGCGCAAAGTGGCGGCATCTCCCCAAGGAAAACATCATCGAGATATATGAGATCCCCTATACCACCACGTCCGAGGCGATAATCGACAAGGTGGCGGAGCTTATCAAGGCCGGCAAGGTGCGCGAGATAAACGACATGCGCGACGAGACCGACCTCGGCGGTCTGCGCCTTGCGATAGACCTCAAGCGCGGCGTCGATCCGGAAAAGCTCATGCAGAAGCTTTTCAAGATGACCACGCTTCAGGACAGCTTCCCCTGCAACTTCAACATCCTTGTCGCCGGGAACCCGCGCGTCATGGGCGTGCGCGAGATACTGGACGAGTGGACGGCGTGGCGCATGGAGTGCATCCGCCGCCGCGTGTTCTTCGACCTTCAGAAAAAGCAGGAGAAGCTGCATCTTCTCAAGGGCCTTGCGCGCATCCTGTTGGATATCGACAAGGCGATAGAGATAATCCGCAATACGGAGCTTGAGGCCGACGTCGTGCCGAATCTGATGATGGGCTTCGGCATCGACAAGGTGCAGGCGGAGTATGTCGCGGAGATCAAGCTGCGCAATATAAACCGCGAATATATCCTCAAGCGCACGGCGGAGACTGAAAGCCTTGAAAGCGAGATAGAGGAGCTTGAAAGCATCCTCAATAACCGCCGCAAGATAAAGAATATCATCATCAGCGAGCTTGACGCCATAAATAAAAAATACCCCCAGCCGCGCAAAACGACGCTCGTCTACGCCGGTGAGGTGGAGGAATTCACTGAGGAGCAGCAGGTGGAGGATTACCCCGTCACGCTCTTCCTCTCGCGCGAGGGGTATTTCAAAAAGATAACCAACCAGTCTCTGCGCATGAGCAGCGAACAGAAGTATAAGGAGGGCGACGGGCTGCGTCTCAGCTTTGAATCCTCCAACCGGCGGGAGCTGCTCATCCTCACGGATAAACAGCAAATGTACAAGGCACGCGTTTCGGACTTTGACGACTGCAAGGCGTCGGTGCTGGGCGTGTACCTGCCGGCGAAGCTCGGCATGGACGAGGGCGAAAGCGTCGTCACCATGATAGACCCCGGCGATTATAAGGCGCATCTGCTCTTTGCCTTTGAAAACGGCAAGGCCGCGCGCGTGGAGCTTTCCGCCTATGAGACAAAGACCAACCGCAAGAAGCTCGTCAACGCGTACTCGGACAAAAGCCCGCTTGTTGCTGTGCTCGTGCTCGACGGCGAGGCGGATATCGTCTGCCGCGCGAGTGACGACAGGGCGCTTGTTTTCAATACGTCGCTCCTTGCGCCCAAGACCAGCCGCGCCACGCAGGGCGTCGGCGTGATGTCGCTCAAGGCAAAGCGCGTCGTCGCCGCTGTGCAGCGGCTTGAGGAGTCCGGCATTCAGAACACCGCGCGCTACCGTGTGCGCAGTCTGCCTGCCGCCGGCGCGCTCCTGAAGCCGGAGGACAGGGAAGAGCAGCAGCTTTCGCTGCTGGAAGAGTAATGACCGGGGCTTGACTCCCACGCAGAAGGAGGCATTTGATGGACTCTATCAAAAACCAGTTGAACGGCCGCCCCATAATGTCGCAGGTCGTGAAGTACGCGCTCATCGTTGTTGGCGCGGCGATAGGCGCGGCGGGATTTCAGTTTTTCATGCTCCCGAACGCCATCGTTTCCGGCGGGCTTACGGGTATTGCGCAGATCGTAAACCGCCTGACGGGGCTTCCCGTCGGCGTGCTCAGCATAATTCTCAACGTTCCGCTTTTCATCGTCGCGTGGAAGCAGTTCGGCACTGACTTCATCGTCAGCTCCTTTGTCGGCACGGTGCTCTACTCCGTGTTCATCGACGCGGCGGCAATGACCAATATCGTCGCCACGACGGACCCCATGCTCGCCAGCATCATCGGCGGCGTTATAAAGGGCCTCGGCCTCGGCACCATCTATTACGTCGGCGCGACGACGGGCGGTGTGGATATAGTCGCACGTTTTCTCCGCCGCCGCTTCCCGTATATCAATTTCGGCACGCTCATCCTGCTGATGGACGCGGTCATCATCGCAGCCTATGCCCTCATTTTCCGCATCGTCGAAAGCGCGATGTATTCGCTCATCTGCATGTTTGTTGTCAGCCGCGCCATTGACCTTGTGCTCTACGGCCTTGATAACTCCAGCATCGTCTACATCGTCAGCGAGCATACAGACACCATCGTCAAGGAGATCACCTCCGGCATACTTCACCGTGGCGTCACGCTGCTCCATGCCGAGGGGGCGTATACCCATGAGGAAAAGCAGGTCATCATGTGCGTCATAAAGCGCCCGCAGATAGCGGAGATCCGCCGCCTCGTCAGGAATATCGACCAGCGTGCCTTCCTTGTCGTGACGGACGCGAAGAATGTTTTCGGCAAGGGCTTTGACAGCATAAACGAGACTAACTGACACCCGGCTGCTTGGAGGCGAATAATGAAGAAAAAACACGCCGCGCTGCTTTCGCTGCTGCTGGCGGCCGTGCTGCTCTGCGGCTGCGGCAGCGTGTTTGATAAGGAATATGTCGCCATAGACGACTATGTGCCGACCGTGCAGGACCCTGCGCAGTCGGGGGAGCGGGTCACCGTGCGCAACTTCACAGCCTTGAAGCAGGCCATACGCACGCTCGTCTCCAACGGCGAGACCGAGGGCAGCATCGTTTTCGACGCCGCCTATGACGGCGATACCACCGAGGATATGGCCAGCGCCTGCTGGCAGGTGCGCACGCAGGACGCGCTGTGCGCCTACTGCGTCAGCAACATCGCCTATGACCTTTCGCGCATCGTCACGTACTACGAGGCCAAGGTGTACGTCAGCTATGCCACATCCGGCGAAGAGGCGGAGAGCATCATAAAGCTTCCGTATTCCACAGGGCTTGAGCGGCTTATCGAAAGCGCGTTTGAGCAGGGGCAGACGAAGCTTGTCGTGCTCATCAACCGCAGTGCGCTCAGCGCGGAGGATATGGAGGGCACTGCCGCGCGCGTGTACAGGGAAAACCCGGCCACAGCGCCCAAAGCACCCAGCGTCAGCGTCAACATGTACAGCGGCGCGAATATGCAGCGCCTTTATGAGATAAACCTACGTTACGGCATGGGGGCGGAGGAGCTTGCCGCGAAGAAGCGCCAGCTTGCCCGCGTCACGCCGTTTGAGCAGCTGAATATCGAGGAGCTTGACGAGGCCGAGCGCGCGCTTGCGGCTTACGAGTATCTTGTGGATAATTGCAGCATTGCCGACGAGGGGCAGGGCGGCAGCATATACGCCGCGCTTGTCGAGCACAGCACGGACAGCGAGGGCGCGGCCCTTGCCTTTGTTGAGCTTTGCCGCCAGCTCAAGGTGGACTGCCAGATCGTCTACGGCCAGCGCGCGTGGCGCGACCACTGCTGGAACATCATCCGCGTCAACGGCGATTATTATCATGTCGATGCGGGGCTGACGAATGCCGATATCAATGCAAGCTTCCTGAAAACCGATCAGGACTTCTGGGAGAGCTACCGTTGGGATGTGTCTGCCTATCCCGTGTGCAGCGGCGCGCTCACCTATGACGACCTTGCGGCACAGGAAAGCCCGGCGGAGGAAGCGCCGCAGGATGAAGCCGGGGAAGGCGCGGACGATGTGCTTACAGAGCCGGACGCGGAGGATGCGGCCGGTTGAACCGGACATTTTCGGCGCGCGCAAATAAACCTGCGCGCGCCGAAAAAAACGCTTGACAATTCAGAAGAATCTGGTATAATTATCAGCGTTGCAGATGCGGCTTTAGCTCATCCGGTAGAGCGCCACCTTGCCAAGGTGGAGGTAGCGAGT
>OLOV01000406.1_pt1 | contig 38161 bp, 24 predicted proteins | sample 1672931 | NCBI WGS metagenome assembly OLOV01 (sample SAMEA3136738, study PRJEB25190) | human gut metagenome | biome: human gut; feature: human-associated habitat; material: faeces | place: Austria | collected 2013 | reverse complement strand
TGCATTTGTTATATACTCACATCCTTTTTAATTTTTTCTGTTGCCTCGTGTAACCAATTTGAATACACTTTCCGGGGGAGAAAAAAGAGCCCGGAGAACCTTACCGATTTGGTAAGGCCCTCCGGGCTCTTTCTACATTTTCTCTGTTTTATCCGGGCGTAAGGGTACACTTTCCCCGCAAATCTTGATGTGAATTCAATAAAAATCAAATACTGCGCGTAATATCGTCAATCATGCGGTGATCTAAATAATAAAAGAAACCGCGCACATCAAATATCACAGATTGGTTTTCAACTTGTTCTGAAAAAACTTCGTGTTATACAGTTTCAGTGCTGCGGGAACATCCAACTGATTGTTGCAGAATCCCAGCGTCTTTTCACAGTTGTGACCCATATCTGCAATCAGCAACAATCCGGAAACAAAGGCGGCCATACCACTGTTAAGGAACAGCAGCGGATCGGCCATCTCCTGTGGGGTGGCAAGGCGTCCTGCGCCGCCGTTTTCTTTGACAAGATTATCCTGCCCGCCGGCCATTTTCTCAAATTCTTTTTTCATGCCGGTGTCGGTGGAGCCCGGCAGCAATGCATTCACACGGATCCCGCGCTTTCCAAGCTCCACGGCTTTCAGCGAGGTGTAGTAGTTCATGGCACGCTTGGAGAGGGTGTAGGCCATAACACCCACGCCATCCTTAGGAGAAACCGACTTCATAAACGCAACCATTTCATCCCACGTCTTGCAGTCCATAACTTTCACATACTCTTTGCGCCATTTTTCCCACATCAGACCACCACAGCTTGTCACATAGGCAATGCTGCCGCCGGACGGAATGCGTTTTTCCAAATAGGTATCGGTCATGTACTTGTTTGCTATAAAATTCACTGTGAACGTCAGCCAGTAACTTGTCCGCGCCCCGGACAGACCCGCCACACCGAAGAATCGGTCAATCACCTGCGGCAAAGCGCAAAAGGCGGCATCAATGCTCCCTTTATCGGACAAGTCTGTTTCAACAAAGGCTGACAAGCCCTCTATATCTGCTTTATTGCGATCCAGTGCGTATACCTGTGCGCCCAGTGCCACCAGTTTTTCACACAGTGCTTTGCCGATGCCGCTGGCGGCACCCGTTACAACGCAGACCTTATTTTGATAATCTTCCAACATGGATTTGCTCCTTTCTCAATGAAACTTCGCGGCGGCCAACGACAGTGTTCCATAGCCCTTCATGCGGAAATAAATGGCACTGATTCCATCAGGGATTGCCAGTTCCGTTGTCTGCCATGTCCACTCGTTCCCTCTTGCCGCTGAAACCGTGCCAATCGGCTCACCATCCGCAGTGAGGAGTACATCAAAGCCGCCATAATAGCACATACCACGCGTCTTGACCGATACTTTCGTGACATTCTGAAAATTCAGATATTTGAATCCAACTACCGTACCGGGAGTTAAATTGCAGATATATGCTTCCGGTTTACTTTCACTTTCCGGCATGACATCCGCGCCGTCCTGCGTGATGTACGGGAACGGATTCTGCCCGGCCTCGACATTGACCTGCGGCGGCTGCGTCATATACAGGTTACAGGCGGCATAGGCGGGCAGTTCACGCAATTCGACAGCCGGCAAGGGAGTGCCGTTCGGTCCGCTTGTTGTGATTTCCACCTGCGGGATACGCCCGTCCGGCAAAATTTCAATCGGTTCCACCATGCCTTGACGGCAGAACATACTGCTGTTCGTGTGGCGATGGTAGAACACATACCAGCGCCCATTTATCTGCTCGATACTGCCGTGGTTGTTGCCCGTAAAATACCGCGCCGTATCACACAAGCCTAAATCGGCATTATCTACCAGCGTGCCGCCATAAACAAAGCCGCGGCAGGGGCTGTCACTGACAGCGTAGCACAGTTCATGGCTCAACTCGGACGAGTAGATAAAATAGTACTTATCCCCCACTTTGCGGATGCTGCTTGCCTCGAAAAATGCGTGTCCCTCAAAGCCCGTTCCTTTTGCAGTCTGGGCACCGGGTACAACAGCCGGATAGGTTTGCTCAACAGTCAGCATATCGGACGCAAGGCGATAACAGAGCGCCCCTGTGCGACCCGGCATCATCGGCGGGCAGAAGCCGCTGTATAGCCATGTGGTTTCCCCCTCGGTCAGCACACCGGGGTCAAATTGCTGCTCATCACCGGGGCGTGCGCCCAAAGTCGTGCCATCCGGGTAATGAACATCCCCGTAATAGGTATATTTCCCTGCGGGGGTATCACAGACAGCCACCGAGATGGCAGAGGTTTCGTTCAGCGCATAATAGAGATAGTAGCGTCCATCTGGACCGCAGGTCACATCGGGGGCGTACAGGCACTGGCGGCCATCCTCGTTATGGGCAGCTTCGGCGCGGGTGTAGATGATGCCCTCGTACTGCCAATCAGTCAAGTCATCCACCGGGGCTGACCAGCATACATAGTCGTTCTGGCAAAAAGCATAGCCGGCAAAGCGGTCATGGCTGCCGTAGACATAGACACGTTTGCCAAACACATGCGGTTCACCGTCCGGCACATACTCCCAGCTTGGGAGATACGGGTTCATTCCGTGATTTTTCATAATTTTCTCCTCATTCAGCGCTCAAATGCAGGATTGCCGGAGCGCAGCCGTCGGCGGTAAAGGTCACAGTCACAGGTCCGGTCTTTTCCGTGCTGCGCAGGACAGCCTGTAAATGACCCTGCCAGCTCTTATGGTGGTGTTGGTCGTAATGCTCAGCATTTTTATAGGCGGCGCTGCCGTAGCCTTGCAAAGATGCTGCACCGTCCACCTCGATTTTCACATCATAGTCGGGCAACAGTTTGACGGTGCCGTTTTTATCTGTTACATAAACATCCGCAAAGCAGAAATCCTGTCCGCCCGCGCGCAAAATGTTCTTATCGGTCTTGACGGTCAGCACGGTTTCGGCATCGGCTGTGCGCACCGAAGTGCGGTAGATTTCCTGTCCGTCCGCATCATAGCCAACACCCACGAGCTCACCCGGTTCATAAATGCAGGGAATCTTGGCAAAGTAGTCTTTCACCTGTGCCTTGCCCGCGCTCTTGCCGTTCACAAAAATTTCCACACTGTCGGCATCCGTGTAGGCATCGACAAAAGTCCGTTTTCCCTCATAGCCTTCATAAGTCCAGCCGTCTACCGTATCGGTCCAGCGGTAACTTGTGGCAATAGGGGGCTTTCCGTTATGAACAGGCGGCTGGCTGGCAAGGTACAGCGCGTGTACAGGCTTGTCTAAAAAGCCGCCCCAAATAAACTCATAACGATGCAGCGACGGCTCTGCCTGCCCTGTCAAATCCAGCACGCCGCCGTGGTTTGTGACCCACGGGTAGCTTTTGTGTTCCTCGTTTTCCTCGTAGTGCAGGTCGCAGCAGTTGATTTCACCCAAGTGAGATTGCAATGTCCAGACAAAATCGCCGATCAAGTAGGGGTGTGTCTTGGCAAACTTCATTGTATCCGGCAGCATGGTATGGCGGGTTTCGGTACCCAGCAGTACGCGTTCCGGGTGGAGTTTGTGCAATACCTCATACCGATCCTCATAGTAGTTATACCCGGCAATATCCAAATAAGGGTAAAGGTTTTTTGTGGCATCTTCATCCATGCGGATGTAGGTTTCCGGGTAAACCTGCCCTTTCTCGTTGTCAGGCAGATTGTTGACTGCGCTGCGGAAGATGGACGCATAGTGCATCCAATCCGCCTTTTGCCGTTCCGGGTCATCGCGCATCCATTCGTCCTCATCGGTTGTCAGATAAGGCGTACCGTCCAGATATTCCCGCAGCCAATGTACGCTGGGGCATAAAGTGGTCGGACGGGTCGTATCCAGCGCATGGATGGCATCTACAATTTCCTTGCCGACGCGCACGCCCTTTACACCGCCGGCCTCCGGGATCTCGTTGCCGATGGAGTAAATCACCACACTGGGATGATTGTAGGCATCCTGCACCATTGCGGCTGTATCGACCTTAAAGTCCTGCATAAAATATCGGTTATAAGGGGAATTGGGGGACTTCATACGATACCAATAGTCAAACGCCTCATCCATCACATAAAGACCCACTTCATCGCAAGCTTTCATCAGACTGCGGCTCATCGGGTGGTGGGCGCTGCGGATTGCGTTGAACCCGGCCTTTTTGATATTGCGGGCGCGGTGCAGCTCGGTGGCATCATTGTTGATAACGCCGATAACGCCCATATCATTATGGATGCAGCCGCCGCGCAAAAACGTCGGTTCCCCATTGATAAGCAATCCACGCGCGGGGTCAATTTCAATTACACGCAGACCAAACGATTCCGTGACCGTGTCAACTGCTTTTCCGCCGCTGTACAGGGTGACTTCGGCAAGATACAGATTCGGATGTTCGGCGTTCCAGAGCTTTGCGTCCGGAATTTCCAGTTCGACCACAGCACGTCCGTCTGCAACAGCCGCTTTGGCGCAAACTACTTCCTTCCCGTTTTTCTCGGCGATTCGCACCTCGGCACAGTCACCGCCGTGGGTCATTACCTCGACCCGCACGCAAGCGGGTGCGACAGACAATGTTGTGATACGCACGCCATATCGTTGCATATAGGCGTCCTCACCCACCAGCAGATGCACCGGGCGGTAAATACCGCCGCCCGTGTACCAACGATTATGACCGTCCTGCGGCACATGGGCGGTGACTTTAATTGTATTGTCGCCTTCGCGCAGAAGTCCATCCAGTTCCACCGTAAATGGCGTGTACCCGTAAGCTTTTTCGGCGGCGGGGCGGTCATTCACTGTCACCGTCGTCATGCAGTATACACCCTCAAATTCCAGTACAAGGTGCTTATTTATAAGTTCCGACGTGATGTGCAGATTCTTTGTATAGGTATAATCGTTGCCGCGCCAGCCTGCCAGCAGAAACCATGTAAACCCCGGCTCGGTATTGCGCGGGGTGTTGAGCATGGCATCATGCGGCAGGGTCACATCAAAATCGCGGCCATCGGGGCAGCTGAAATGCCAGCCGGTGTTAAAATCCAATCTTTGCATTGTCAATTTACCTTTACATGATTTTTGTGTCAGCTACAAAGCTGCGATTTTTGCCATCGGGATAAGCATCTCCCACAATCATGAACTCCGCTTTCCCGCGAATATCCTCAGAGGATGCCCCGACCATCAGCTCGACTTTCCCGTGTTCGACTTTCCAACGCATATCGGCATCCAGAAAAGCCAGTTGGCTCATTGGCAGGGAAAGACAGACCGTTTTTTCTTCACCCGGCTGCAGATCCACTTTGGCAAACCCCACCAGTTCTTTAACGGGACGCACCATTCTTGCCGCCACATCATGCACATAAAACTGCACGATTTCTGTGCCGGCTTTATTTCCTGCGTTGCGCACATGCAGCCGCCCTTTCAGTACACCGTCGGCCTGAATAGCGTCTTTTTCCAACCGCAATGTATCGTACTCGTATTTTGTATAACTCAGTCCATGACCAAAGCAGTAGCGCGGCGTGTGCGCTCCATCGATATAGGCGTTTTTCGGCGTGCCTCCTGTCATACTGTAACAGGTATTTGTCGGGTGGTTGTAGTACACAGGAATCTGCCCCTCATGGCGTGCCACGGTACAGGGCAGCTTGCCGCAGGGATTCGCCGTTCCGGTCAGCAGCGCGGCAATGGCCTCACCGCCCTGCGCACCGGGAGCCCATGCCTCCAGTATCGCGTTGCATACGCGGTCTGCCGTATCGCTGCTGATGGGGTGACCGTCAAAGTGAACGCCGACAACCGGCTTGTGCAGCGATTCCAATTTTTCTAGAAAGCGTTCCTGACAGACCGGCAGTCCAATGTGCATGGCATCAATACCCTCGCCCGTTGTGCAGGACGCATTCCAGCCATAATGACCGCCCAAAGTGCAAATCACCAAATCGGCATCTTTTGCGATCTGCAGTGCCGCATCATGACCGCTTTCCTCATTGCCGGCATAGGGGTATCCCTGTGCATACAGAAACTCTGTATGCGGGGCAGCAAGGCGCAACGCCCCCAGCATACTATACGCATCGGGATAGCAGCGCCGCGCCAGCGGCTCGACACCGGGGTTTTCCATAACGACTTCGCTTCCCGGATATGTCTTCTGCACCGCATTTTCTGCAGCCGGAGAATCCGCATCGGCCTGGATGCCGGCCATGCTCATCTTAACGCCCAGCGTATTTTCTTTCATGGCCAGTGCCGAATATCCGCCGAATAAGGCACGGACACTGTCAGCGTGCCAGCCGATAACAGCCACCTTTTTTACGCTCTTTGCCAGTGGCAAGACACCGTCGTTTTTCAGCAGGATCATTGACTCCTGCGCGATTTTGCGGTTCAGCGCCGTATCTGCGGGAGTGATTTCCGCCTGTACATTTTCAGCGGGGAAGGGGTTTTCAAACAGACCCAAACGGAATTTCATCGTCAGAATACGCAGCACCGCTTCGTCCAGCAGCGATTCCTGCACAACACCGCTGCGAATGTTTTCTTTCAGTTCATCGTTATAAGCCGCAATGGTCGGAAGCTCCTGATCCATACCCGCTTCCAGCGCAAGGCGGCCTGCATCGGCAGGACTCTCCGCCAGATGATAAATCGATTCCAGCTGTTCCACAGCACTGTAATCCGACACAGTTACACCGTTAAAGCCCATCTCACCGCGCAGCAGATCACGCAGAATTGCCTTACTGCCTGCCGGGACCTGCCCATCAATGGCAGCATAGGAGTTCATTACGCTGTCAAGTTTTCCCTCTGTAATGGCTGCCTGAAACGGCTTGGCATAAACTTCACGCAGCTCACGCGGGGAAACGACTGCCTGTGCCGTATGGATTCCACCCTGTCCTGCCATAAACCCAAGAAAATGTTTGCTGCAGGCACTCATACGATGTTTGTCCTGCAAGCCTTTCACATAGGCTGTCCCCATCGCAGCGGCAAGGGTCGGGTCCTCACCGTAGGTTTCTCCCATACGACCAAAGCGCGGGTCACGGCAGATATCGAACACAGGAGCCAGCGCATGACTGATTCCCATAGCGCGTCCCTGTCGGGCAATGCAGGCTGCCATTTTCTGCTGCTGCTCCGGGTCCCATGTGGAAGCCTGCCCCAGCCCGCAGGGAAAAGAAGTCGCCGCTGTCACCATCACACCCGTTAATGCCTCGATATGGAAAATTGCGGGGATATGATGTTTGCCGGACTCCATGATTTGTTTCTGCAGCCTTGCAATAAGTCCCGCTGCGCTGCCCACATCGTCCAGCATAGTCGCAATCAAAATGCAAACCTGACCGACACCGTAGGGGTTCTGCTTCTCCACCGATTTGCCAAGGAAAGAATCAATGGCATTGTAGCATTGGATCTGACCAAATTTTTCATCCAAATCCATCCGTGCCAGCAGGTCACTTGCACGTTCTTCCGGGGAAAGACTGCTATCTTGGTATTTCTGCATCATCGTATTTCCTTTACTCGTAATCTTCCAGTTTCCAGCTGTCCCGCCATTCAATCTTCACAGTATCGCCGTCAAAAAGGATGGGAAGCCAAACGTAGTCGGCATTGCGCGTATCCTCTTGCGGCAAATTGGCAAGCAGCGCCCAATCCGCAGGCGTTTTCTCCACGTCCGGATCAAAGAGTCTGTCGTAAAGCGGACCATAATGCGTGTAGTCGTAATCCGGTGCATTCGGCATCCAGCGGTCGGCACAGGCAATGTACAAGTCCTTTTTGTTCGGAACCTTGAATACCGACGAGATCTGGCTGTGAAAGCTCGTTTTTGTCTTGTCACCAATATGCGGGTCACCCTGTACCGTATAAGGACCGTGCCATGTATCAGCCATGGCTGCCTCTGACGGATTCGGGAAATACCCGGTTGTGCCGGAAGTCAACAAATAGTGTTTTCCATGCCGTATAAAATGAGCCGTAGCCTCCCGCACATGGGGCGGTCCTTTGTGGGGAAAATGCGTAGAGTAATAGCCGGTCACATCGGTGTAATCCTCCGTCAAATCGGCGATGATCGTCTCAGAATGTACGCGTTCAAAGAAATAATACGCTTTTCCGTCCGGTGCTACAGCCAAGTCAAAGTCACCCGCACTCATACCAAGTGGGCGCAGTTTTTCCCTCACAATGGTATACGGACCAAAGAAGGAGTCTGCCGTAAGCACTGTTTCGGTCTGCGTCTGGTCTTTCTCCATAATTTTCAGCCAACAGACATATTTTTGGGTCCGTGCATTATAAATGATGTGCGGACGATCCATCATAGAAGTGGGGTGCAGCGAGCTGTTCGGGTCATCCGTCACGGGCGGGATGAGCAGACCTCGATCCTCCCAGTTATACAAATCTGTAGATGCGTAATAACGAACGCCCCAGTGCCAGATGCCCGCAGCCTTGTCCGTTTTTTCCTTGTTTTCGCCGTACCAGTAGTACACACCATCGAGATAAATCAGTGAGCCGCCATGTGCTTGAATGCGGTTCCCATTTGTATCCAGCCACACTTGACCGGGGTAAAATGCATCGTACATTACTCATATTCCCTTCTAAAAAGCGGGCAGAGAAGATTCCCTGCCCGCAAAAATAGTGTATTATTCAGCGGCTGCTTCCGTGGTCGCAGCGGCACGAGCCTCAAGATCCTGTTTGATTTGGGGCATCTGCTTATCTACGGTGTAGAGGCGCAGAATCGCAGCAACAACAAGCATGAGAGCCAGCGGAGCAACGGATGCAAGTACGCGAATCATCATAATGGCAGAATCGGCCTGCACAGCAGCACCACCGACATAGCCGGAAGCGCTCATCAAAACGCCCATCAGGAAGCCGCCAAATGCACTGCCAATCTTGCCGGAAAGACCGGTCAGGCTGCCCATCGTGCCTTCCATACGCTTAAGGCCTTTCCATTCGTTGTAGTCAGCTACATCGGCAATAAACATATTGAACATCATATTCAGCGGCACGGCACCGGCAGAAACGAGCAGAGCCGCCACAATAAAGAATACCATGTTGCCGCCTGCAAAGAACGTTGCAAGGTAGCCGATGCAGCCTACCAAAATACCGATGACAGACATACCGGCCATACCAAATTTTTTGCGCAGTCCGGGCAGGGCAAAAGCCAGCGGCAATACCAGAATCGTGGTCACCGAGGCAATGCCCATCATTCCAAGGTTTCCGATGATGTACTGCCAGTAGTAAGTGCCGACACCCAAGCCCGTGGCAATGTTCTGTACAAAACGAACCAAGCAGATAATAAGAACCGGGCGGCTTTCCTTCAGCAGAGGCAGCAGGTCTTTCAGATGTGTCTGCTCGCCATTTTTCTCAGAGACGGGGGTGAATTTTTCAGGAATGGTAAGGATGCGCAGCATACCGATTACGGTCAACGGGATAGCGATCATACCGACCAGACGGCTCCAGCCGACGGCATCGGTTCCGACCTTTGCCATTGCCGTGGGGAACAGGACATTAAATACCATGGCACCGGCCATCGTAAAAATACTGCCGTAACCAACGATTTTAGACTGCTGTTCCTTGTTTTCGAAGGCGCGAACCATGTACACAACATTGTTGGCGTTCAGGAACGTAACGCAGATGGAGTTCATAAAGGTGTACATACAGAAGATCCAGATGCACTTGGCCGCGGTAGCAAAGCTCGTCGGGCAGCTGAACAGCAGCCATGTGGACAGCCACAGGAACAGCATAAAAATCTCATACGGGCGACCCTTGCCCCAGCGGGTTTGCGTGCGGTCGACAATAAAGCCCGCAACTACATCGGTAAAGCTGTCAAAAATTTTGCTGACCATGAACAGTGTGCCCACCAGAGCAGGGGCAAGCTGCAGTACATCGGTACAATAGAACGTGGCATAGCCAAGCATCAAGGTGGACAATGCTACGGAACAGGAACTGGAGTTCCACAAAAGCAGCTTGCCCAAACCGACTTTTTCGGCCTTGCGCTGCTGCTTGCGCGCCAGCTTTTCTTCTTTTGTCATAATGATTTCTCCTTCAACTTGTGTGGTAGAGGCTTACCGTGTCAATCGATTGTGGTCTTATTGTATCAGAGGATTCGTCATCTTAACAGACAAAAATTGGCGCAAGAGAAATATATTTGGCTTCGTTTGCCGGAAAACGCCAATTATCTTCTGCAAACGCTAAATAGCTATTTCTAATGTGGCTGCGTTCTGCTATAATACCAGTAGTAGAAATGCAAAAGGAGGTCTCGCAGTGGACCATGTCTTAACGATCGCCGAAGAACGGCTCAATTTGTTTGCCCACATGGCGAGCAGCGCTTGCGGACTGAGCTTATGGTGCTTTGGGATGAAAAAACAGCTGTACACCTGCACCTGCCCGGCTGAGAAGGAGTTCCGTTTATTTCTGGATTTAGGGCAGTGCCTCGACTATGCTATTGCTCATGGTCCCGAAAGCCATACTCCCATTTTGATGAGCGACCCTATCGGTATGCTTTGGGTCGCTGAGTGCGTATTGCACGGCGATGATGCCGGCTATCTGGTAATATTGGGACCCGTGTTTGATGCCGCAGCTTCTTGGCAGACGCTTCAAAATTGCTTGCGCGGTATGAATCTGTCGGTGTCCTTGACCGCAACCATTATGGCAAAATTGGAACAGGTTCCGATTTTGCCTTTATCTACGCTGCATCAATATATCAAAATGCTGCATTGGGTCCTCTATGAGGAAACTCTGGATGTAGGGAGTATCCGTCTGCAAAATCGAAGCAACATAATTTCCGATAAGGAAGAGTCCCCCTACCCTTGGGATCCGGACCGTGCCCGCGTGGTGGAAGCACAAATCATGCAGCGAATCCGCGAGGGAAACATTTACTATCCGGATAATCGTAACGGCATGGAACGTTTTGCTGATAAAGATGCCTATAATTTGGGCAATCCCCTGAGGGAAAACAAAGATACCGCGATTATTTTCACGGCGCTTTGTGCCCGTGCTGCTATGGATGGCGGGCTTTCCCCCCGCATTGCAAAACAGCTGGAGGTGCAGTACATCCGTGCTATTGAACAATGTACCGATGTAGGGCTGATTGAAGTCAACAGCGCAATGGTATCGGACTTCGTTCACCGCGTCCACGACTGCCGTATGAATCCGGCTCTATCCGATGCCGTTCAGGAGATTTGTGCCTATGTGCATAGCCATCTGACCGATGACATTTTGCTGGATGACATTGCCGCTGCGGTGGGTTACACTTCCTACTATCTGACAAAGAAATTTTACCGCGAGACAGGACAGCGGATGACAGATTACATCAATCACGCCAAAATACAATACGCCTGTGCTCAATTAACAGGAACAGACAAAACGCTGCAGCAAATCAGTGAGGAACTGCATTATAGTTCCCGCAGCTATTTTACCGCCGTATTCCGCAAGGTAATAGGATGCAGCCCCACGGAGTACCGCAATAACGGAGGAAACAAACCATGACCTTGACCAGCCATACAGATTTTGCCGCTTTTCTGGAGGCGGTACAGCAATGCCGTGGGGAGGTACTGTTTTGTACCCGGGAAGGCGACAAGCTGAATCTGAAATCCACCCTGTCCACCTATCTGTTCGCCGCGTTAGCCGGGAATGAGGAACTGCTGAGAAAGGGAAAAATCGTCTGCCAGTTTCCGCAGGACGAGGAAAAATTGACACACATCCTTTCCGCCTCGATGTAAAAGCAAACAGGGAATAAGGGCAGCACCGCACAATTCCCGCCTTACGGCTTAAAGCACCACTTTGGCGCTTAGAATTATGCAGTATTACCTAAAAAATGGTGTTTGCGTATTTTGTTTGGCTTTTTTACCAAAGAAAGTCGAATTAGTATACGCAAACGCCATTTATTTTGTTTTCTGCGCGGAAGCAGCACTTTATACTGTAAGGTATACAATACAGAAAGATGGGTGTTTCCTATGAATCTCTATGCCCTTTCCGTGAATCATCGTGTGAACCCTCTCGGCATCAACTCTGCCGAGCAGCCCTATTTTGGTTGGAAACTGAAAAGTGAAAAACCGAACACAATGCAGGCCGCATATCGCTTACAGATCTATGCAGACGATACGGTTTGCTTCGACAGTGGGCGGGTGGAAACAGCATGCAACGCTTTTGTTTGCGGTCCCGATCTTCTGCGACCGCAAACATTCTACCGCTGGGCAGTGACTGTATGGGATAATCATGGCGAAAATACCACCGCCGAAAGCAGCTTTGAAACCTCACTGTCTTCCAAGGAATGGAAAGCCGATTGGATGCGCACACCCCGCGCCTATGTGCAGCGCAAAAAAGGGTTCGGCACGCAGCCGCCGGCCACGCTGTTTCGTCGCGCGTTTACGCTTAGCGCTGCACCCCGCCGTGCGCGGCTATATGCCACCTGCCTTGGAGTTTACCGCCTGACCGTAAACGGAAAACGCCCCGATATGCGGGAGTTTGCCCCGGAGCACACATCTTACAAGGGTTTGTTGTGCTTTCAGACTTACGATTTAACGGCACTTTTGCATATCGGCGAAAATGTACTTGGCATGGAAGTCGGCGACGGCTGGTATTGCTGCCCGCAGACGCAGCCGCCCATCGATGGCTTGCAGCCCGACCATACGGTGTTGTTCCAACTTGAAATTGAAAATGCCGATGGCACACACACCCGTATTTGCTCCGACGAAGGCGTGCTGACACACGAGAGCGCTGTGCGTGCCTCGGATATTTTTGATGGAGAACTCTATGACGCGCGTCTGGCTTTGCCCGGCTGGGATATGCCCGGTTTTACTGCTGCTGGCTGGCTGCCCGCTGTCAAAGATACAAAGCAGAGCGATTCCGTTTTATACCCGCAGTTTGACGACCCGGTGATCTGCGTAAAAGAATTGCCCGCACAGTGTGTTTATACCAGCCCCAAGGGCGAGACGATCGTGGATTTTGGACAGGTCGTCGCAGGTCGCGCCCGTGTGACTGTGGATTTGCCGACAGGTGCAGCAGTGACGGTAGAACATTTTGAAGCAGTTGACGCAAAGGGAAACTATTTCAACAACATCGACAGTGCAATGGGCGTAACCGAGCAAAAAGACGTGTTCATTTCCGATGGTACGCCGCAAACATTTGAGGCGCGGTTCACTTTTCACGGATTCCGTTATCTGCGTGTCAGCGGGGTGGAAAATCCGATTGCCGCGCAATTTGTGGCTGTCGTTCTTTCTACCGAAAAAGCAAATGCCGGAACCTTTGCATGTTCCAATGCAGATTTAAACCGCTTATACCAAAACACGCGCTGGAGCCAGTGTGCGAATATGATGTCCATTCCCACCGACTGTCCCCAACGCGAAAAGGCGGGATGGACCGGCGATATCTCTTTGTATGCCAAAACCGCCTTGCTGAATGAGGATGTCACGCCGTTTCTGACCCAGTGGCTGCAATCCCTGTGTGTGGACCAGCGCGAAAACGGCTCGATTCCCTTTACGGTTCCGGATGTGTCTATCTACCACTATGCCGGCATTCAGATGGGGGAGCAAACCGGATGCGGCGGCCCCGTGTGCAGTGCCGGTTGGGGTGATGCTGCCGTGACGGTGCCGATGGCCATGTACGAAGTCACCGGCAATACCTGCATCCTTGAAAAGCAGTATGACAGCATGAAGGGCTGGTGCGACTATGTTATCAGCCGTGCCCGTATTCACGCACCGAACAGCACCCTGCCCGATGAAGTGGAAGAACATCTGTGGGACACCGGATTCCAGTTTGGTGAGTGGCTGGTGCCCAGCCTTGCCGGAGCACCTCAAGAGCAGTTATTCGCCACAATGGCTATAACTTCTGCCTATACAACGCCGATTTTCGGCTGGCTGGTCGTCCACAAAATGGCACAGGCTGCCGCTGTTTTAGGGCGCAAAGAGGATGCTGTTCGGTATCAGGAAGAAGCCGACAAGATGAAACACGCGATCCGGGCAGCACTTATTACGGCAGACGGTGTTTTAAGGTATGAACGGCAGGGTGCTTATGTGCTGATGTTGGTCTTTGGGCTTGTGCCGGATGCATGGGTGGACAAATTCGGTACAAAACTGGCAGAAATCATTCACGCAAACGGCGACCGCCTTGACACAGGATTTTTGCCCACGCCCTATTTGCTGGATGCGCTCTGCATCGGCGGGCAGCGCGAACTCGCCTATACGCTTTTGTACCAGACAGAGTCTCCGTCGTGGCTGGCACAGGTAAAGCGCGGTGCCACCACAATTTGGGAAAGCTGGGAGATGTATCAGCCCGATGGAACGCCTAAAAAAGAGAGCTTCAATCATTATACCTACGGCACGGTAGACGATTGGATTTTCCGTACCATCGGCGGCATAGACCAAGAGGATACAGGCTATCGGCGGCTTATGATTCATCCTCAGCCAGACAAAAGCTTGACGTGGGCCAAGCGCAGCTTTGAAACGGAGAATGGAACCGTATATGTGTCTTGGAAACGTGAAGGCGGACAATTCATCTTAACCGCCGACATTCCCTGTAATACCACCGCCAGAATCATTCTGCCGGATGGCACACAGCATACGGTCGGCAGCGGTCACTATACATTGAATTGTTAAGGCAGCACCGCACAGCCGTGCCGCCCGCGATGATCCAACAGCTGAACGCCGCATTGAATAAAATCAAGAAAGAGGGATGAACCATGAAGAAGGTTACGCTTTCACTTGATAGCTCGTTGAAAGAAATTTTCGCCTATGAAGAAAGCCGTGCCGCGTTTGACAAATTCCTGCCCGGTATGCGCACGATGGCAGAAAAGCAGCCCGCAGCGCTGGGCTTCTCCGTTCGTAAAATCCTACAATTTTCGGGCGGAGCTATCCCCGCCGAAGCTGCCGACGCGCTGGACGCAGCCCTGTGTGCGCTCGAACTGTACAGTGCCGAGCCGGAAATGTCCGACATGCCGCTGACCCCCGACGGGGCTGAGGTCGTGCCGGAACCGCCCCGCGACGCCATCTACCCCGGCAAGGTCTGGCGCGACACCAACGGTCGCCGCATCCAAGCCCACGGCGGCGCGCTGTATTACGACGACGGCGTCTACTACTGGTATGGCGAAAACAAGGATCACACCGACGGCAAATGCCCGGTCTGGACATGGGGAATGCGCGCCTACCGATCCACCGACTTGTGTAACTGGGAAGATTTGGGCTTGTTCATCCAGCCCGACCTGACCGACAAGGATGCGCCGCTGTATCCCGCGTCCCGCGCTGACCGCCCGCACATTGTCAAATGTGCGTACACGGGCAAGTATGTCTGTTGGATCAAGCACTGCGGTGCCGATGCCTGCTTTACGGTCTTGCAGGCCGACAAATTCTTAGGTCCCTATGAAATTGTCAAAGCCCACTACCGCCCGTTTGGCTGCGAGGTCGGTGACTTTGACATTGCCGTTTGCAGCAATACGGCGTACCTCTATATGGACGCAAACCACAACGGTCAGCTGACGATGCGCCTGACGCGGGACTTCTTGGAGGCGGAAGAAAAAATCTGTTGGCAGTACGAGGGTCTGCACGCGCCGTTCAGCCGCGAAGCGCCGGCTGTGTTTGAGCATGGCGGCAAGTGGTATATGCTGACCTCTGGCATGACCGGGTATGTGCCGAACAAGAGCGACAGCGCCGTGTCCGACGCGCCCGACCGGCCGTTTGTGAGCATCGGTGACCCGCACGCAGATGACGCAAGCCATGCGTCCTTCAACAGCCAAATCTCGCAGGTGTTCAAAGTTCCCGGTAAGCGCGACCTCTACATTGCGCTGGCTGACCGCTGGGTGCCGGACTACCCCGTGGATGCTAAACTGGCTGATCTGCTGGAGCGCTGCACCGCACAACGCTTTGACCCCGAACACTACAAGGCAACGTCCGAAGAAATGCAAACCATGATGCAAAGCCCGATGCTGGCCAGCGCCAATACTTCCCGCGCCAATTACGTCTGGCTACCCATCACATTTGAGGAAGGCAAGCCGAAGATCTACTGGCGCGACAGCTGGAAATTGAACGATTTTGAATAAGGAGTTTTGTATGCGCAGCACATTGAATTTCAATTCCCATTGGCAGTTCACAAAACCCGGCGCGGCACCGGTGGCTGTGACCCTGCCCCACACCTGGAACGCCGCCGATGGCACCGACGGCGGCAACGATTACTTCCGCGGGACCTGCACCTATACCAAGGAATTTGCCGCCCCCGCACACGCCGACGATGAGGAAGTCTGGCTGGAATTTGAGGGTGCCGCCATGACGGCCATCGTCACCTTGAACGACCAGGAGCTGACCCGCCACGCGGGCGGCTATTCCACTTTCCGCGTCAACCTGACCCCCGCGCTGGCTGCGCAGAACACGCTGACTGTGACCGTGGACAACAGCGCCAACCGCACGGTCTACCCGCAGAAAGCGGACTTTACCTTCTATGGCGGGCTGTACCGCGATGTACATATCCTTATTGTACCGCACAGTCACTTTGCGCTGGGTAACCACGGCGCGCCCGCCCTGCGCGTGACGCCGGAGGTGTCTGACGACCTGCACAGTGCCGCCGTCACGGTGGAAGCCGCCTGCGAGAACACCCCCGACGGCACCGAGGTGCTGTTTGCCATCGAGGGTGTCGGGGAACAGACCGCCGCCGTGCAGAACGGCAAGGCTGTGACCGTATTTGATATTGAAAATGTGCATTTGTGGGACGGCGTGGCGGACCCGTATCTGTACAGCATCGCCGCTTCTCTGCCCTGCGGTGACGCCGTGGCGGTACACTTCGGCTGCCGCAAAATCGCGTTCAAACCCGACACAGGCTTCTGGCTCAACGGCAGAAATGTCCGCCTTGTGGGCGCAGCGCGGCATCAGGACCGCGCAGGACTCGGCAATGCGCTGACCTCTGCCGAGCATGAGGAAGATATGCAGATTTTGCGGGATATGGGCGCCAACACGGTGCGTCTTGCCCACTACCAGCACGCGCAGTATTTCTACGATCTATGCGATAAGTACGGTCTTGTCGCGTGGGCAGAGATCCCCTACATCACCGAGCATATGCCCGAAGCCACTGCCAACACGCTGAGCCAAATGGAAGAACTGGTGCTGCAAAACTACAACCATCCGTCCATTATCTGCTGGGGCTTATCCAATGAGATTACCGTCACCACCGGCGTGACAGAAAACCTGACGGCGAACCATCGTCTTTTGAACGACCTCTGCCATCGCTTGGACAGTACCCGCCCCACCACAATGGCGCACGCTTTTATGTTGGACCCCAACGACCCGTTTGTGCAGTTGCCCGATATTTGCAGTTATAATCTCTACTACGGCTGGTACTTGGGTGAATTGCAGCAGAACGATGAATTTTTTGACACGTTCCACAAAAATCACCCCGACCGCGTCATCGGTCTGTCGGAGTTCGGCGCGGACGCAAACCCCGCCTACCAGAGCGCCCGCCCTGAGCGCGGCGACTGGTCGGAAAGCTACCAAGCCGTCTACCACGAGCATATGCTCAAAATGTGGTCGGAGCGCCCCTACATCTGGGCGATGCACGTCTGGAACGGCTTCGACTTCGGCGCGGACGGACGCGGTGAGGGCGGCAAGCCCGGTCAGAACCAGAAGGGTCTTGTGACCTTCGACCGCAAGACGAAGAAGGACGCCTACTTTATCTATAAGGCATATTTGAGCAGCGACCCGTTTGTGCATCTCTGCGGACGCCGCTACGTCCACCGCACCGAGAGCCAGACCGAAATCAAGGTCTACTCCAACCAGCCCCGCGTCACGCTGTTTGTGGACGGCAAAGCGTTTGCCGCGCAGGACGGCGACAAGATTTTTAAGTTTATCGTGCCCATCTCCGGCACGCACGAAATCAAGGCCGTGGCGGGCGGCTGCACCGACTGTATGTCGATCACGAAGGCAGACAAACCCGACCCGACCTACCGCGCCGAGGGGCAAGTCGAAAACTGGTTCGATAAGCCGGAAGAGCTTATGAAAGAGGGCTATTACTCCATTATGGACTCGATGGAGACTCTGCAAAAATCTCCTGCTGCCAACAAGCTTCTATCTTCCCTTATGGTTAAGGCATCCAACGCCTATGGGGATGTTGCAAAAAATGTAAAAATGCCGCCGGAGATGGAAAGTCAGATTGCACGCACACCTTTGCGCTCCATTCTGAAGCAGGTCGCAAAGTCCATCACCCCCGCAGATGTGCAACAGTTGAATGCGGCACTCAATAAAATCAAAAAAGAGAGCTGATCCATTGATATATATCATAGATATAGATTTTGTTAAAAAGTGAACATGCTTAAAGGATGCCATCGGAAGCTATGGGTTAGAAGATTAAGGACAAAACAAAAACAGGGTGCGCCCTGAATGGACGCACCCTGCCAAAGACCACAGACGATAACGATATGTACAACAGGGCGTTTCCCGTCGGGAACGCTCTGTTTCTCTTTGCTGGTGGTGTGATGAGCCTGTTCCGCCCGCCACGCGGCAAACTCCCGCTGGCCCTCCTCGCTGTTCCAACAGGCAAAGATGGCCGGGTAGAATGCCCGCGCCAGACGGTCAATGACTTCATTGGGATAAGGGGAAGTGTTTGTGGACTTTTCCTTTTTGTTCGAACGCACGCTCCTTTGGACATCTGTGAACAGCATACCATGTGCCTGATTTCCGTTTCGCACATTGTAATGTTCGCAGAAAAAACTTATAATGCTTTTGAACCTGTAGGACACACAAAACGCGGAAAAGAGAGGGAATCATGAGAAAACTGTTCCTTTTGGAAGATGATCTGAGCCTGATCAGTGGGCTGACCTTTGCATTCAAGAAACAGGGCTTTGCACTGGATACAGCCCGGACGCTGGCAGAAGCCGAGGTGCTGTGGTCAGACAGAAAATATGACCTGCTGGTGCTGGATGTTTCCCTGCCGGATGGCTCTGGCTTCGATTTCTGCCAGAAGGTGCGGCGCACATCCAACGTGCCGATTCTGTTCCTGACTGCTTCGGATGAGGAAATGAATATCATCATGGGACTGGAACTGGGCGGGGATGATTACCTGACCAAGCCGTTCAAGCTGGGTGTCCTGTTGTCGCGGGTCAATGCACTGCTTCGCCGTGCAAATGCGTCCAGCGCAGGAGAACCCGTACTGGAATCGGGCAGCATCACCGTCCGGCTGTTGCAGGGACAGGCGTACAAAAACGGAATCTTGCTGGAACTAACCGGCGCAGAGTACAAGCTGCTCTGCTTCTTTATGCAGCATCCGAATGCCGTGCTATCCAAGGAACAAATTCTAGATGCACTGTGGGACTGCGATGGGGATTACATTGACAGCAGTGCCTTAACAGTGTACATCCGGCGGCTGCGGATGAAGATTGAGGACGACCCCGGCAAACCGCAGATGCTGCTGACTGTCCGCGGCATGGGCTATAAATGGAATGGGTAAAGGTGCCGTATGAAAGTATTCGCAAACCGGGAGATCCGGATTTTGTTCCGGACAGTGCTGGCGGTCTGGGCGGTGGCATTGGCTCTCACGCAGGGCATCGTATGGCATACGACGCACGCATTCTCTTTCGCGTTACTGTTGGTTTTTCTGCTTCTGGGCGGCTGCCTCTGGGGCGTGCTTTTTCGCTATTTCCAAAGGCAGAGCGCGCTTCTGGAACAGGCAGTCCAGCAAATCCAAAGCTGTCTGGATGGCAACCCGGATGCACGACTGGACTGCGACCGGGAGGGAGAACTTTACCGTCTGTTTCACTCCGTTAATGCATTGACGGCAGTTCTGAGCACACACGCAGACAACGAGCAGCGGGAGAAGCGTTTTTTGAAAAATACCATTGCAGATATTTCGCACCAGCTCAAAACACCGCTGGCGGCGTTGAATATCTACAACGGTCTGCTTCAGGACGAAGCTGTTTCGCCGTCGGAGGTCAAAGAGTTTGCAGACCTGTCCGAACAGGAGTTGGACCGCATCGAAACGCTGGTGCAGAATCTGCTCAAAATCACCCGGCTGGATGCCGGTTCGGTCGTCTTGGAGAAGAAAAACGAAAATGTTGCTAAAATGGTGCAGGACATCGCGCGGCAGTATAACTATCGTGCAGAACAGGAACAGAAAAAGCTTGTTCTGTCCGGCTCAGAGGCGGTTACACTTTGGTGCGACCGTGACTGGATGCAGGAAGCTGTGGACAATCTTGTAAAGAATGCCCTTGACCACACAAAGAGCGGAGATACGATTCAGGTAGAGTGGAATGCACTGCCGTCCATGGTTCAGATCAAAGTGCGCGACAACGGCAGCGGCATCCACCCGGAAGATTTGTACCATATCTTCAAACGGTTTTATCGCAGCCGCTTTTCACAGGATACACAGGGCATCGGGCTGGGTCTGCCGCTGGCAAAAGCCGTTGTGGAAGCCCATCACGGCACCATTGAAGTAGACAGCGAGCTGGGAAAGGGCACGACCTTTACTCTGAATTTTCCGATTCCTACAAAATTGTAGGCTGAGTGTAGGCTTGCAGTAAGGTTGACGTGTTATCCTTTTCTGCACAGACAGAGATAATCCGTCTGAATCGAAGGAACCTGCAAAGTGAGGGATACACTATGGAACTATTAGAAGTCAACCATCTCTGCAAGACCTACGGCAGCGGAGAAACCGCTGTCCATGCGCTGAAAGATGTTAGCTTTTCAGTGCCGAAAGGCGAATATGTGGCGGTCGTTGGCGAATCCGGCTCCGGCAAAAGCACCCTGCTCAACCTGATTGGTGGACTGGATACGCCGACTTCCGGCAAGGTGCTGATTGATGGCAAGGATGTTTTTGCCATGAAAGACCGGGAGCTGACGATCTTCCGCCGCCGCAATATCGGTTTTATCTTTCAGGCATTCAACCTCATCCCGGAACTGACCGTAGAACAGAACATCCTGTTCCCGGTGCTGCTGGACTACCAAAAGCCGGACAGGGCATATCTGGAAGAACTGCTGACCGTGCTGAATCTGAAAGACCGTCGGAAGCATCTGCCAAGCCAGCTTTCCGGTGGGCAGCAGCAACGGGTAGCCATTGGCCGCGCCCTGATGACCCGCCCTTCACTGATTTTGGCGGATGAGCCGACCGGCAATCTGGACACCCAGAACACCAGCGAGGTCATTGCCCTGCTAAAAGAAACATCCCGGAAATACGAGCAGACTATCCTGATGATCACCCACAACCGCAGCATTGCGCAGACGGCAGACCGGGTGCTGCAGGTATCGGACGGCTGCCTGACCGATTTTGGGAGGTGCCGGGAATGAGCAGCACAGAAATGAAAAGCTATCTGAGCCTGATCCCGATTTCTGCCAAGGTACGCAGACGGCAGAACCGCATGACGATTTTGTGCATCGTCCTTGCGGTGTTTCTGGTCACGGCGGTGTTCAGTATGGCAGATATGGCGATTCGGATGGAAACCTCAAACCAGCTGAACAAAAACGGAAACTGGCATATCATGGTAAAGGACATCTCCCCTGAAACAGCCGCAGAGCTTGCCGCACAGGAGGATGTTGCTGCATTTTCGGCGTATAGCGACATCAACGCTTCCCTTACGGAAAACTACTTTGCCGGAGATAAACGTGCCGCACTGGTAGGAGCAGATGATGCAATCCTTCAAATCTTTCCGGGAATGCAGTGTAGCACTGCCCCGGCGGATGGCGAAGTGCTCGTGACAGCAAACATCCGGGATTGGCTGGATGTTACGGTCGGTACAGCGATTCCGCTGACGCTCCCGGATGGACAGACCATTTCGCTTACTGTCGCAGGTTTCAATGAGGATACCTCCGATACGAACCAGTATGATGCTGTTGTGCTGGTGATGAACCGCAGTACATTTTCTCAGATTGCCGCACAGGTAGATGAATCCTTTGAAACACAGTATTTCATCCAGTTCAAGCCACATACCAATTTGCGGCAGTCCATTGTGAACATCGAAAACAAGTACGGAATTTCAGAAGAAAAAATCTCCGAAAATACTTACCTGATGGCGTTGAACGCAAGCAGCAACAACGATTATATTGTAGGCTTATATGCGGTAGCGGCTGTGTTGGCTGGCATGGTCGTCCTTGCCGGAATTTTTATGATCACAGGCAGCATCAACAGCAATGTAGCTCAGCGTACCAGCTATTATGGAATGCTGCGTTGTCTTGGGGCAGGAAAAAATCAGGTTCGGATGCTTGTCCGGCTGGAAGCCCTTTTCTGGTGTAAAACTGCTGTTCCAGCAGGATGTGTGCTGGGAATCGTTTCCACATGGGGATTGTGTTCCTTTCTGCGTGGATTTATCGGCGAGGAGTTCAGCTCTTTACCAGTGCTTGGCATCAGCCCGGTCGGTATTATCTGTGGTTCCGTGCTGGGACTTATCACGGTTTGGTTCGCGGCATCTTCTCCGGCACGGCGGGCGGCAAAAGCTTCTCCGATCACAGCAGCAACTGGGAATGCGGTGGAAAATGCAGCGGATTCTCCGTGTCATGCTCGGTTGTTTGGAAGTCGTGCAGAGCTTTCTTTGGGCGTGAGCCATGCAACCTCGTCCAAAAAGAACTTGCTTCTGATGACAGGTTCCTTTGCGTTAAGCATTCTCCTGTTTTTGAGCTTTTCGGTTTTGCTTCGATGGGTTGGATTTGCGCTGAATCCGGTGCAGTCCTACGCACCGGACTTATCGGTGGCTGAAACATCCGGGCAAAATGTCCTTGACCCGGTGCTGGTGGAGCAGCTGGAAGCTCTGCCGGAAGTCAAACACGCATTCGGGCGGATGTATTGCCCGCTCCCGGCGGAATATCAGGGAAAACAGGGGTCCATCGACCTGATTTCATACGATACTATACAGTTTGGCTGGGCAAAAAAAGACCTGATTGGCGGAACCCTTCCGCAGGAGCCGGAGGATGGCACATACCCTGTGCTGACGGTATTCGACAAAAGCAACTCCCTGACCGTGGGTGATACCATTCAGCTGGAGGATGCAAAGCTCACAGTCGTGGGTGTATTGAACGACAGCCCGTTCAGTAGTACCGATTTCCCGATTGTTATCTGCACCGAAGAAACCTTCCATCAGCTGACCGGGCAAAACCGCTATGCGGTGATCGATATTCAACTAAAAGATACCACAGCAGACGCAGCCATTGCACAAATACACACCCTGCTGAGCGACACGTTAAACAAGCAGGTTGTTTTTTCCAACCGAATCGAAGGAAATCGGATGATACAAAGCACCTACTGGGCGTTCCATCTGGTGGTCTATGCGTTTCTCATCGTGATTGCAGGAATCACCATTCTGAACATCGTCAACAGCATTTCCATGAGCGTGTCGGCACGAATGAAGCAGTATGGCATCCTGCGTGCCATCGGGATGGATGATGCACAGCTGAAACGCATGATCGCTGCCGAAGCTGGCACCTATGCGGTGTCCGGTCTTGTGGTGGGCATTGCGCTGGGTCTTGTGCTGAATCGGAAGCTGTATATCCTGCTCATCACCCATTATTTCGGTGCAGCGTGGCAGATGCCGTGGGGCTGTCTTGCCGTGATTGTCGTAGTCGTGCTGGCGGCTGTGGTGCTGGCAGTATATAACCCGGTCAGGCGAATCCTCATGCAGCCCATTACTGCAACCATCAGTGAATTATAAACCAGAACAACAGATGCCCACCAGCTTATGGCGAAAACCATAGGTCGGTGGGCATCTGATTTACGAAAAGAATTAAATGCTGTTCGCTGATTTTCCCATTGCAAACCGTTGTAAAATATGGTTCGGATTTGGATTGCTTTACTGCACCAAGAGCAGTACCTTATGGGGTGCTGCTCTTTTTGTTTTGCATAGATTTTATGGGGCGGTAAAAGAAGAGATCCGAACAGCCCGTGCCCCGCGGCTTGGCGAATCCATTCGGGCACACTTAAAAAGCGCATTGCAATGTACTTTTGCAATGCGCTTTTGGGTTTGATGTTATTTTGGTTTCAGAATCACTTCCCGCTTTCAGGGAAGATGATTTTGTTGACAAAGAAGAAAATGACCATAGACACGCCGCCGTTCAAAACCGTCGTGCCGATGTTATAAATAAAGTCCGGCACAAGCAATCCGGCTACGGCGACCCATACGCAGTTGATGGAGTTGACAATGCAGGTAATGACGCAGAATGCCAACACATACCACGCGATCTGCTTGCCTAAATTGCCCTTGCTGCGGAACACGAAATTGCGCTGGATCGGGAAGTTAATGCACTCGCCAATGACCATAGCGATCATATACGCGCAGAAGTACGGCAGACCACCGTGGGCGGCGTCGTAGCCGAGGATGTTCCACTTGAAGGTTTCCCCAAACAGGGTCACATCCACGCCGGGCCAGCCGAAATCCACCACCGGCAGACTGCTGAACGCAGCGGGCAAAAATTGCAGCAGCAGATACTTGAACACGGTAATCAGATTCGACACGATGACGAACAGACCGCCCTCGCGCACCCACTTGGCTGCGGCAGGGTGTTTCTCCGCAAAATCATTCCAAAACTGCATAATGCAACCTCCATCAAGCGCCGCGCAGACGCTTTTCCATCTGCGCATTCAGCACCACATTCTTAATCGCTTCATAAATCGCCCGCACAAGACCCAAGATCCAGAAGCCCTGCAATTCCATGACAATGCCGTCCACCATGCCCATGCTGATGGCGCCGTTCGTCATCTTTGCCAAGGCGCGAAGGGGCATATTGTACTGGAACAAGATGTTCAGGTCCGGCTTGCCGCGTTTATAGCTGACATCCAGCAGGATCGTCAGCACGAGCCAGACAAGCCAGCCCAGCGGGCTGCGGGCGTGGTTCAGTTCGCCCAAGGTCAGATTGCGGTCAATTTTGGTTTTTCCGTTCGGGATGGGATGCCCCAGCAGCTTTTCAAAGTCCGCATCGGAAACGCTCAGCACATTGCCCTTATAATAGCAATCCAAGTCCACATCTTCATACGGATGCACTGTAGCCGTTCCATGCACGGAGATTTTCTCGCACAGCCGGATGTCTTCCACGCTTGCGCCGACAAGCAGCTCGTACTCGCCGCCCTCGATTTCCCAGCGGTTAGCCTTGACATTCCAGAAGCGGAACGCCTTATCGTCCAGCGTAATGGTGATGCGCTGTTTCTCGCCGGGGGCGAGTGTTACGCGGGCAAAGCCTTTCAGTTCCCTGACAGGGCGGAAAAGCTCACTGTTCTTTTTAGCAACATACAGCTGCACGATTTCCGTACCTGCCACGCTGCCGGTGTTCGTTACGGTAAGGCTGACCCCCTGTTCATCGGCGGCCATATCGCTGTACGCAAACGTCGTGTAGCTCATGCCATAGCCAAACGGGAAGCGCACAGCTTTTTCCGCCGTGGTAAAGTAGCGGTAGCCGATGTACAGCCCCTCGCGGTACTCCACAGTCTTGCGGCGGGTGGCAAAGTCGGCGGCACTGGGTACGTCGGCGTAGGCCAACGGCCATGTTTCTGCCAGCTTGCCGCAGGGATTGACCTTGCCGGTCAGTGCATCCGCAACGGCGCCCGCCCCCGCCTGACCGCCTAAGGCAGCATACAACAGGGCTTGGCAGTTGTCCAGCCACGGCGTTTCGACTACGCTGCCGCTGTACAATACCACGACAATTTTCGGGTTGACGGCCGCCACAGCCTGCAGCAGATCCACCTGATTTTGCGCAAGGCGCAGATTGCTGCGGTCAAGACCCTCACTCTCGGCGATTTCATCCAGACCCATGCACAAAATAACTGTATCCGCCTGTGTCGCCAGTTCGCAGGCGGATTTCTGCAAAGCAGCATCCGGCTTACCGTGGCGGTCAAAGCCCTGCTGATACCCGATGACGTTCAACTCGGAGTCAATCAGCTTATCCAGTAGCACATCCACCTGTGTCGAGTTCACCATGCTGGAGCCTGCGCCCTGATAGCGCGGATTTTTGGCAAAGTCGCCGATGACAGCCACCTTGCTACCCGCCGCCAACGGCAGCAAAGAGCCCTCGTTTTTCAGCAGCACAAGGCTTTCCTCGGCGGCGCGGCGGGCAAGCGCATGATGGGCCGCCGCATCAAACTCGCGCGGGGCAGCGTCCAGCGCGGCCTTGGTATCAAACACCAGCGGCAGCAACTCTGACAAGCGGGCGTCGATGTCGGATTCGGTGATTTTCCCGCTTTCCACCGCCGCCAGCAGTTCGCGCACACTGTCCCCACCGGGCGCGGGCATTTCCAGCGTGGAGCCGTTTTTCACACCCAGCGCGTGGTCGTTGCTTCCGCCCCAGTCGGTGATGACCGCGCCGTCAAAGCCCCACTCACCGCGCAGGATCTCCATGAGCAGGTGCTTATTCTCGTTGGCATACGTACCGTTCACAAGATTGTAGGACGACATAATGCTGCGGGGATGCCCCTCTTTGACGGCAATTTCAAACCCGGTCAGGTAAATTTCCCGCAGGGTGCGCTCGTCCACGATGGAATCCGAAGCCATACGCCGCGTTTCCTGACTGTTGACGGCAAAGTGCTTCGGGCAGGCGGCTACGCCCTTGGACTGGATGCCGCGAATATATCCCGCCGCCAGCTTGCCCGCGAGATACGGGTCCTCGGAGAAATACTCAAAGCTGCGCCCGCACAGCGGGTTGCGCTTCATGTTAAGCCCCGGTCCCAACACCACCGACACTTCCTGCGCAGCGGCTTCCTCGCCCAAGGCTGCGCCGATTTCCTCGCCCAGCGCGGCATCCCAGCTGTTTGCAACAGCCGATGCCGTGGGGAAGCAGGTGGCGGGAACACTGGGGTTCAGCCCCAAGTGGTCGCTCTCCCCCGCCTGCTTGCGCAAGCCGTGGGGACCGTCCGACAGCCAGATCTGCGGGATGCCGTGTTTGGGCATTCCCCGCGTTTTGAAGGTTTCCGCGCCGGAAAGCAGCGCACATTTTTCTTCCAAGGTCAATTCTTTCAGCAAAAGTTCTGTATTTTGCATATGGTTTTCCCTTCTCATAAGAAAAGCCGCATCCAACGCCTGCAAGCAGACATCAGACGCGGCTTTCATTCAGCAAGTACCGTTAGGTTTCATCAGGGGCAATGGACGCTTACTCTGCCGCCAGCGTGACCACAGCCTCGTTGATGGAGTAGGTGGTGCTGGAGCCCCAGCCGGAGACGATTTCGTCGTGGGCGGGGATGGTCAGCTGCTTGCTGCCGTCCTCACCCTCGGTGATGGGCACCGTCAGGGCATCGCTGCCGTTCAGGGTCATGGTAAGGGCATCGTCCTGCGCATCCACCAGCGTGCCGGTGATGGATGCAGAGCCGTCAGCGGCAGTCAGCGTGCAGACCTTGTGGGAGTAATCCACCAGCAGCACGGCATCCGTTGCGGTGGGCGTTTCGCCCTGCACCAGCTCATAGCTGCCCGTGTACTGCTCGGTGACCAGATCCTCGACCTGCACTTCAAACGTAGCGGTTGCACCCAGGAAGGAGGCCGTCACGGTCTTGGTGCCTGTGGTGTCGCTGTCGTAACCGGTGAAGGTCAAGCGACCGCCCCAGATGGACTCCTCCGCACCGTTGGCGCGGGTAGCCGTCACAACCAGCTCGCCCGGGTTGAAGGTGTCGCCCGTGTAGAAGGTGCGCAGGTTGGAGGCATCGATTGTCAGGCTCTTGGCAGGGGCATAGGGCTGACCATAGATGTTGATGTTACGGGTGAACGCACCGCCATAAACGCCATAGCTCAGGCTGGCTTCCATGCTGTATGCGCCGTGGTCGGTGTCAAAGATGAAGACATCCGCATCTGCGCCGCCATCCACATCGGTGGGGCGCACAGTGCCGTCGGCGTCCTGATTGCCCAACAGATGAATGACGAAGTTCTTCTCGCCATTTTCATCGTAGTTGTACCAGTAGCCGTAAACATGGGAGATAGAGTCGCCGCCCACGGAGGTGCTGGGACCGCTGAAGGAACCCCACATCGAACCGTCGGTGTAGCAGTACATATCCAGACAGGCCGGATCCACGACGGTGCTGAAGCCCTCGGTGTACTGACCCTCGAAGAAGTAGGCGACTTCCCCGTTCGGCTCCTTGGCTTCCCAGGTTTCCTGCGGGATGGCAATCAGGTCATCCAGCGTCTTGGAAACATACTCGTTGTCGTTGTAGTTCATAACGGGACCATCGGCAGAAGTCTGCGCCGCATCGGGGGCAACCTCCGCACTGTCGGCCGAGGGCAGGCTGCTGCTCTGCAGGGAGAAACCGCCCACGCAGACCGCAGCGACCACGACCACCGCACCGGCGGCAGCAAACTGTTTGCCGGTGGCTTTTGCCTCGCCGGTTTTCGTCTGCTTGCAGAAGCAGGCAATCACGCTGAGCAGGCAGGCAATGAAAGTGCCGACCATATAGAACACGCACAGACCGGCGTTGCCGCCCGCAAAGGTGACATGGTTGATGACATCGGCAAAGACGAAATACAACTGCACAACGACAAGATACAGGGCAATGTTATAAATGACCGCCTGAATCAGCGCGCTGAACGGAACGGAAACAAAGAAGAAAACGAGCGAAGCGGCAGCACCGACCAGCAGCACCACGCCGGCCATCGTGCCGGAGTGACCCAGAGGAGCGGCCGTGGCCTGTGTGAGCAGGAATACAATGCCGGTGATCAGCGCGACCAGCGCTGCGGCAAGGCAGAACCAGCTGCCCAGCCCTTTATTTTTCAAGCCTTTATTCATCAGGTTCCACCTCCATCAATTCTTTTTGGCGGCACGATTCTTCCGTTTTTCCTCGGAGAAAACGTCCGTGTAGGTATGCAGCACATACATCACGACAGCGGCAACGGCCAGTGCGCAGAACACAACATCGAGGGCGCGCAGGGTCGTCTGCCACCACGGGGCTGCATCGGAAACGACAACGTCCTCCGCGCCGGAGCCGCCCATAGAGGACTGCAGCATGATGTAGTACAGATAATGGTTGGAGTCGATGACCTTCTGCAGCAGGTCGCCGTCATCGGTGCTGGTGATCAGCTTCTCGATTTCGGTCGGGCGGGCGGTATCCAGGCAGAAGATGTTGTTGCCCGCCATCAGCATTTCGGGGGCGGAGGAATACTCGGACGCAGTCAGTGCATCGTCGATGATGTAGCCGCCGTAGTTCCACTCGTCGCGCAGGATGTGCTGGATGCCCTGGTTGGCGGCAGCGTACATAACGCCGATACGGTTGTAAGCGGTCATAACGCCGAGAGAATCGCCCTCAGCCAGAGAACCCTCAAAGGCGCGCATATAGATCTCGCGGATGGCCTGCTCGTTCGCAAAGGTGGAAATGCCCTGACGACCGGCTTCCTGCTCGTTCAGGAAGAAGTGCTTGACCGTGCCGATCAGACCCTTGTTGCGCATACCGCGGGAAACGGCCTTGGCAGCATAGTAGCTGAGAACGCCGTCCTCGGAGAAATACTCAGAAGTACGACCGGAGTAGGGAGAACGCAGGGTGTCCGCGCCGGGCGCGTAGGCGATGGGGATGGACGCATACAGCGCATCCTCGCCGTACATCTCGCCAAAGCGGGTCTGCACATCGTGGTTCCAGGTTGCGCCGACAATGGGCAGCGTAGCCCAGCCGGTGCAGTTGCGGCGGTCGCCGTACTTAAACTGACCGTTCATGCCCTCGGGACCATCGACGATGGTGCAGCCGGGCTTGTTGACAGCCTTGACAGCCTTGATGCCCTTGGAGTCGCCCATGTTGATGAGCAGATCGCTCAGCGTCAGCTGAGAAAGGAAGTCGTTCCACTTCGGGTCGTCGAAGGCGACACCGATCATATCGCTGAAGTTGATCTTCTCATCCAGCTGTACGCCGAGGTTGAAGTCGGAAACGCTCTTGGCATCGGCTGCCTTGACATAGGTCTGCATATTCAGACCGTTGTACAGCTTATCGTTGACCGTCAGGGTCTCCAGCGTGGTGGGGTAGGTCGTATCCCATGCGCTGCGGGACAGGTAGGTGATTTTTTCGTCGTCGTTCGCCCAGTAGTTCACATCGGCATCGTCGAAGGTGTTCGTGACTTCCACATCGCTGTTGTAACGGGAGTTGCGGTACTTTTGGGTATCGACCTCGGTGTTGGGGGCGGTCCATGTGGCCACGGCGGCGGTGTTGCCGGTGACGACATTGCCGTCCTGATCGATCAGCTTGCCCGCAACGGCGTCACCGCACTTGGCGGCCAGCACATTGTTCAGTGCCTCGTGTGCGCCGTTGCCGACGGCAAAGTAGTAATCGCCCGCATCGAGGATGTAGCCCTTCGCGCCGTTGGCGTCATAGGACGCGAGGAAGTAGCCGGGCACATCGACCGTGACAGTCTCGGATGCACCTGCGGCCACGTTGATTTTTTCATAGCCCAGCAGCTGGATCGAGGACTTTTCGACATTGTTCTGCTTGTCGTAGTCGGTGTAGGGGGACTGTCCGTACAGCTCCACCGTAGCCTTACCGTCCTTATCGCCGGTGTTGCTCACCGTGACGGTCGCCGTGAAGGTGTCGGTGTCGCTGTTGTAGTCCAGTTTGTCAAGGCTGTACTCATAGGTCGTGTAGGACAGACCGTAGCCGAAGGGGAAGCAGACCTCCTCAGCGTAGTTCCAGCCATCGGTCGAGGCTTTGGTGCCAACCGCGGAATCGGCGTTGCCCTGACCGAGGATGGTGTCCTCGTAGCGGGTCTCGTAGTAGCGGTAGCCGACATAGATGCCCTCGTTATAGCTGACAAAGCTGTCGCCAGCCGCGCGGGGCGTTTTGCTGCCGTAGTTGTAGGCGTGCAGACCGAAGTTCTCGGCACTGGGCGCAGACAGGGAGTTGGCGGCAAAGGTGGCGGTGGTGTGACCGGAGGGGTTGACCTCACCGGTCACAACGCGGATGGCGCCGGGCATACCGTAGAAGCCGGGGTTGCCGACCCACAGCACGGCGTCAACATTGTACTCGTCCAGCCAGTCCATCTCCATCGCAAAGACAGAGTTCAGCAGGACGACGGTTTTCTTGAATTTGCCGGAATCCTTGATTTTCTGGAAGATCGCCTTCTCGTTGTCGTCCAGCTCCAGCATACGCTTGCCCTCGTCGTTGACCATCGCAAGGTCGTTACCCTCGGTGGCAAAGCGGGACAGCGTAACAAACGCGACATCGCCGTAGGACGCAAACGAGTCGGTGACGCTGCCGGTGAACAGCGCCGGGTCATATTCGCCCACGCTGGAAACGCTTCTTGCTTTCGGCGCTTCGGCGGAAGCGTAGGCGTCCAGCACGGTTTGGTTCACATTGAAGCCGGCATCCTGCAGGGCGTCAACGGGGGTTTTCTGGTAATCCGGGTTTGTGGAGGAACCGCCTGCGGTGCTGCGGAACACCGGGTCGATGCTGCCGCGGCCAAAGACCGTGACGTTGCGCTCGGACTCGGAAAGCGGCAGGGCATTGTTGCGGTTGTAGAGCAGCACGCTGCCCTCTTCTTCTTCCTGCTCACAGAACTGATAAGCGGCTTCGATGTACTTTTCGTAGCTTGCGTCAGACAGGGTGCCGTCAGCGGAGAACTCCGTGCCGCCGTAAGATGCGCCAGCGCCTTCGATGCCGAGTGCGTGGTTGACTTCGCCTTCCTGCTGGAACGCAATAGTCGTTCCGGTCAGGACAAGGTTGGCCACCAGCACAGCCGCGCCGGACAAGCCCAGCCAACGGCGGGACTTGCTTGAGGTTTCCTTTTGTGCCATAGGTTTTTCTCCTTCCTAAACTGTCACAGATGAATGATACGATGCGCTTGCTGCCAAGGGCTGTGCACTTCCCCTTTTGCAGAAACCGTTCATATCTTTTTCACAAAGCTATCATAAAGGGAAGCGTTGACCGGGTCAATGCAGTTGGCGTAAATGTCAAAAAACGCGGCACAAATGACAACGAAGAAAAGCGACCGCCTTTCGGCAGTCGCTTTTGGGTTATGCAGTTTGTTTTTGGCTTTTCCCGCAGGGGAAGGTGACAACTAAGTAAAAAATCGAGTCCTCCACAAAGCAGTCTGCCGTGCCGCCGTACAGCTCGGCAATGCTTTTGATGCTTTTTATGCCGTAGCCATGCTCCTCGGTATCCTGTTTGGTTGTGACGATAGCGCCGTCCCGCAGCGTCGGCGGTGCGGGGGTGTAGTTCTGCACGCGGATGACCGCCATGTCACGGCAGCGGCTGATGTCCAGCGCCTTATTCCCGGTGAGATAGCGCAGGTTCAGGTTGTTCATTTCTTCTTCCAGACGGGCGCGTTCCTCATCCGTGGCGCGGGAATACTGCTGTTTCAGGTCATGGTAGCGGATGTTGATTTTTTCCATGTCCTTTTTTGCCTGCTCATACTGCTGCTTGTCACATTCCAGCAGCTGCGCCAGCGTTTCATTCTCTTGTTCCAGACTCTTGATGCTGCAATTTGAAAATTCCAGCGCCAGAATCGTGATGGCAAACAGGCTGCAGAACGCATTCAGCGCCAGATAGGCAGTCAGGTAGGACTCTGCGCTGCTGTCCAGAACATCCTCCAGCACAACACTCAGGTAGACTGCGGCAATCAGGAAAAAGCCGGAGTAAAGCACGGTCTTGACATTGTCAAACAGCAGGCGCCCGCGCCGGATGCGCAGGGTGAACAGCAGGTAGATGACCAGACAGACCACAAGGTTGCTGAAAAGCAGAATGACAAAGGTAACGAGCCTGTCTGTGCGGCCATGCTGAATCAGCCAAATAATAGGCATATAGGCCAGCTTACTGGCAATGTGCTGCACCGCGTAGGCACAGGTTGTATAAAACAGGGCGTGCAGCGGGCTGCAGTCAAAGCTGAACCATATCAGACCAAACAGCAGCGTCGTATACAGCAGCAATCTTGCCCAAAGCGGCAGAAATGTCAGGGTGTTCGTCAGTGCGAGAAAGCCCCATACACCCGCCGCCAACCGCGGAACGAAGCAGCTGCGGCGCTGCCCCCACGGGACAAACAGGCCAGCGCATAGAATCATACCCAGCTGGACTTGCTGGCTCAGTATCCAATTTATGACCGGCACGGGTCTTCCCACTCCTTTTTTGCCATATATCGAGAGAATGCTTCGGTGAAGGCGTCCTTGTAAGTGCGCCCGATGGGCAGTGCCGCCCCGCCGATATAGACATTCATACGGCTTACCGCCGTGATACAGCGCAGGTTCACAAGGTAACTGGCGCTGCATCGCACAAAGCCGTAGGGCGTCAGCTGCGCCGCGATTTCCTGCATCGAACCGCGGTTTTTGATGATCTCGGTCTTACCGTCCCCGCTGCACAGGTTGTACAGCAGGTCGTGCTGGCGTACCTCCACATAGGCGATTTCCGCCGCATCCAGCAGCCGCGTCACGGTGCCGTCCTTGACGACAATGTGCGGCGGCGTTGCCTTTTGACCGGCGCGCTTTTGCAGCGCCTTCAGCGCCCGCGTCAGATACATATGGAAGGAGTACCACTGTATCGGCTTTACAATAAAGCCCAGCGCGCCGACACTGTACCCGTTCAGCGCGAATTGCTGCAAATTCGTGCAAAAAATGAGGATGACGTCTTGATCTGTCTCCCGGATTTTTTCGGCCAGTTCCATGCCGGACATCTGCGGCATATCAATGTCCAGAAATAAAATGTCAAAATCACGGTCTTGCGCCGCCAGATAGACTGCCGCGCAGTCGAACTCCTGTACGTTCAGTTCTGTGCCGTTCTCCGCGCTAAACCGCGCCAGCGCCTGTTTCAGTTGGTCTCTTTCTTGTTTTTCATCGTCCACAATGCCGATTCGGATCACCGTGCGTTCCTCCCTCCGCGCAAGGATCTATACAAATATGATATACCCCCGAACGCAGCCGCGTCAACCTTTTACGAGCGAATCGCCCAATTTTTTCAAGATATTTCCGGAACGCCGCGTGCTGCGTATGGAAGATTCTTGACCACCGTATGACCACTACTGTGCAGTCGCACTATAAAATACCGAGAAAGCCTGTTGTGACAACCAACAATGGGCTTTTTCCTGTTTTGGGAGCCGCTGTGCAGAACCGAGGCACTCAGGGTATAGCAAGCGCGCCTTGACAAGCACCCATGGGTGCGGTATCCTGTAAAAAAAGTGTAATGGTTTGCGGCGCCGCCGGGGCAGACCAGCTTTTTATGGTCTGCCTTGTGAGGAAAACTGCGTCCCCTGCAAGCCCGCCGGGAACAGCAGATAAATCAGAAGTCATCGAGGATATACATATGCTGAACAACAAGGAATTTGACCTTTGGGCTGATGGGTATGACAAAGCGGTCGGCCTTTCTGATGAGGGAAACACCTATCCCTTTGCCGGTTATAAAAAGGTGCTCGGGTTCATTTTTCAGACCATAATGGGATCAGAAAATGCCGTTGTGCTGGACATTGGGTTCGGAACAGGCACATTGACAACCAAGCTGTACGAGCACGGCTGCTCCATCTATGGGCAGGATTTTTCGTCAAGAATGATTGCGCTGGCATCCGAAAAAATGCCAAATGCACATTTATATCAGGGGGACTTTTCAAAAGGGCTTGTTGAGCCTTTGCGAAGCTGCCGCTATGATTATATTGTTGCTACATACTCGCTGCATCATTTGACGGATGCGCAAAAGAAAAGCTTTCTTTCAGACCTGCGCAGCTATTTAAAGGAGAACGGCAAAATCATCATCGGTGATGTTGCCTTTGAAACACGCGAGGCTTTAGAGCAGTGCAAATGGAAGGCCGGCGACGCATGGGATCCTGATGAAATCTACTTTGTCGTTGAAGAACTGAGAAAAGATTTCCCGGCTCTTTCCTTTACGCAAATGTCTGATTGTGCAGGCGTCCTGATGTTAGGCTGACAATCACTCTTTTGCCGCGCCGCCCGATTTTTGGAAGAAAAGGTAGCATAGCAATGAATCATCTGGTTATGACCTCCCTGCTTATGGTGGCAACGCATATCGCCTGCTTTGCCGCAATGACCGAGCGGAAGTATTCGGTCAAAAAGACCCTGCTGCTCTACGGGCTTTACGCCCTGTTCTTTATCGTATGGGCCCTGCTGGCGTTTATGCTGCTGGGCAAGACCTCCCCGCATGTGATTTCCTTCTCGTTTGTGGGCACCATCGTACCGGCCGTTGCGCTGTTTTTGTACACCTCGGCCGACTCCTTCAGCAAAAAGCTGTTTCTGATTCTCACCTATGCAAACATCTTCTGCATCATACTCTGTCTTTCGGTTTTGCTGTGTGACAGTCTGCTGCCGGGCCTGTCGAGCGTTGGGCAGATATACGCGCGCAGCATCGTGCGCATAGCGCTGACTGTACCGGCAATCCTGCTGTATCTGCGCTATGCCCGCCCGTATATGCGTACGGTACCGGGGGACAAAAGACGGACATGGTATTCCATCTCGCTTGTATCGGCGCTGTTTTTATTTGTGTTTTCCCTGCTGGTCGCACTCGTCATGCGCAATACGCGCGACACCGTGTATTCCATGCTGTTCGGCACGACCACGGTGATTTTCGTTGCCGTTCTCTGGGTCATATTCGGCACGATCCAATCCATGAGCGCCGAGGCGCGGATGGAGCTGATCAGCCAAAATGTGCAATACCTGCAGGGGCAGCTTGCCACCGCGCGGGAAAACGCCATGGCAGCCAAGGCCATGCGCCATGATTTCCGGCATCATATGCAGAATCTTGCGCTGCTGCTCCGGCAGGAAAAGCCGCAGGAGGCAGAGCATTATATTGAGGAATTTATCCACAGTCTGGACACCGCAAGCCAGATCGATTTTTGCCCGCATGTCACGGTCAACGCTATTCTGAACAATTTTTACAACCGCACGCAGAAGGAGGGCATTGCCGTTTCGGTGACAGCCGAGGTGCCCGAGGATACGGCGATTGCCGACATGGACTTTGTGGCGATCCTTTCCAATCTGCTGGAAAATGCGTGCAACGGCTGTGCGGCGTGCGGCTCCCACGGAAAGATCACGGTAAGCCTGCGCATAAAAAAGGGAAAGCTCGTAATCGTGTGCAGCAACCCCTGTGCCCCCGGCCTTGTGATTGAGGACGATATGATCGAGCCGAAGGGCACCGGCATTGAAAGCATCCTGATGGCGGTCGATAAATACGACGGCAACATCCGCTATCACCTGCAGGACGGCATCGTGACGGCCAGCCTTGTCCTGAACTGCTAAGGCAACACCGCAGCCCCAACAGGCGCAAAAGCATAACAAGTTATCACGGAGGCTCCCGGTGAGCCTCCGCTTTCTTTGCGGCGGCCGCCGCTGTATTTCACGCAGAATAACTGGCGTTTCACGCAAAAATGAGGTAAAGCCGGATTATCCGATTATAATCAGAGTATAGATACCCAGTCTGCAGAAAACCGCTTTTCAAGGCACTGCAAAGCATGAAATACGGGAGGCCTATCCTCTGCTATGAGTCAACATAAGGATCACTTTACACCGCGGATGTTCCACCGCTTGCTCGCCCCCTCACTGGCGTACTCCTTAGGGCTGGCGTTTGCTGCCATGGCAGATGCCATAGTAATCGGCTGGCAGATGGGCGTCACCGGCCTGGCGGCGCTCTGCTTCAGTCTGCCGCTGCATACGATGCTCCTTGCCTTTGTACATGGTCTGGGGCTGGGCGGCAGCACGCGCTATGCCCGGCTTCTGGCGGAGGGAAAGCCCGCGCAGGCAACAGATTGCTTCAACCGCGTCCTGCAGGCGGGGCTTGCCGTCAGCGTGCTGCTTGCCGCGCTTGTCAATCTGTTCCCGCAAGCAATTCTGGAGCTTTTGGGCACCACACCCGCTGACGGCACACTGTACACCGCCGCCAAAGGCTATCTGTGTCTGATCGCATCCGGCGCGCCGCTCTTTCTTTTAAAGTATGTGCTCAACGACTTTTTGCGCAGCGATGACAACCGGCGGCTGGCAACGCGCGGTTCCCTGTATGGCAACGCCATCCGCATTGCGCTGGATCTTGTGCTTGTGCCGGGTCTGGGGATGGGCACGGCCGGTGCCGCCGGTGCTACCCTGATTGGGCTTTCGGTGTCGGTGCTGTGCTATATGCCCGCCCTTTTTGCGAAAGACCGCACGCTGCACCTTGCCGCTGCCCGGCCAAACCCGCGCGAGACACTCTCCTGCCTGAAAAGCGGGCTGCCCGGCGCGGCCCCGTACCTGTACCGGATGGTGTTTTTCCTCCTTGCCAATCATCTGCTGCTGCGCCTCGAGGGGGAAAACGGCGTGGCGGTTTTCGCCGTGGTGCAAAGCACCGCGTATCTGATTTTGTACATATACATCGGTGCTGCCAAGGCGGCGCAGCCGCTGTTCCGCACCTTTTACGGTGAGAAAAACCTGCCGGCGGCACGGCGCGCCCTCGCGTTTGCGCTGCGGTGGGGCCTCTATGCCGGCAGCACCGCAGCGGCGCTGATCTTCCTGTTTCCGGGCCTTATCTGCAGTGCCTTCGGTCTGCACGAGGAGGCGCTGCACCACCTTGGCGCACCGGCGCTGCGGCTGTATGCCCTGAGCAGTATAGGGGCCGGTGTCAGCATGGTGCTGCACACCTATTATCGCTCGATTCATGAGGAGCAAAACGCCTTTATCATCACCCTGCTGCGAAACTTTGTAATACTGCTGCCCTGCACGGTATTTTTTGCCACTTCCCTGCCGCAGTTTTGGTGGCTCTACCCCGTGACCGAGCTGCTTTCTCTGCTGCTGCTTTTTGTATGGCGCTGCCTGACAGGCCGGGAACGCCTGTTTGATGCCGCGCGGGTCTACTCACTGACGATGCACGGCAGCAGCCGGGAGTTCACGGCCATGGCCGGCGGCATCGCAGCCTTTTGCGACCGGTGGCAATCGGCACCACGGCAGCGGTACTTTGTTTCGATGGCTGCAGCAGAAACCTGCTCGGCGTTCCTCGAACAGGCACCCGGGCATATCGCGGAGATACAGATCACGCTTGTCGCGCTTGAGGGCGGCGATGTTCTTGGGCAGGGCGTAGGCAACGAGGGCGTCCTTCAGAGCTGCGAAAGCCTCGCTCTCGAAGAGGGTCTCCTCGTCCATGCCTTTGCAGGAGGCAGCGTATTTGTCGCCGTTCAGCTCAGCGAACTCACCGGCCAGCACCTTGATGTCGCCGCCCTGATAGCACTCGGCGGGCAGGGGGAAGGTCTCCTCGCCGCAATACTTCTGCAGGTAGCGCACTGCAAGGCTCTTGCCGAACTTCTGGATCTGGTTGCCTGCATCGTTGATGTAGAACTCGCGGGTCACGTCGTAACCGGCCCAGTCCAGGCAGGCGGCCAGGCAGTCGCCCAGAGCGCCGCCGCGGGCGTTGCCCATGTGCATGGGGCCGGTGGGGTTGGCGGAAACAAATTCAACGTTGTAG
>OLOV01000400.1_pt1 | contig 38389 bp, 34 predicted proteins | sample 1672931 | NCBI WGS metagenome assembly OLOV01 (sample SAMEA3136738, study PRJEB25190) | human gut metagenome | biome: human gut; feature: human-associated habitat; material: faeces | place: Austria | collected 2013 | reverse complement strand
TGTGAGCAGGCCGCCCGCGTGGGTATAGGGGGTTATTCGTCGTGGAGCTGGGCGCGCAGGGCGGCGCGGGCGCGGGAGAGGCGGGATTTGACCGTTCCGGCGGGGACGCGGAGCATGCGGGCGATTTCGTTTATGGCGTAGCCCTCAGAGTAGTGCAGCGTCAGGCACAGTCGGAGCGGTTCGGGCAGGGTTGAGAGGGCGCGGAGAATGTCCGGGTTGGCGTCAGGCGGGCATTCCGGCTCGGGCAGCGCGTCCGACGGCATTTCCCGTGCGCGGCGGCGATAGACGGCGCGGCATTCGTTGATAAGGATGCGAATGACCCACGATTGCATCGCGCGGTCGTCGCGCAGCCGTTCGCGCCGGGAAAGCGCCTTGAGCACCGTTTCCGATATGGCGTCCTCGCGGTCGAAATGACTGCGCAAAAGCGTCGCGGAAACGCGATACAGCGTGCCCTGCATTTCAACGATGCGCCGCTCAAATTCTTCCTTCGTCATGCCTGTCTCTCTTTCGTGCCTGTGTTCGTGTCGTCGTGCCGCCGTGCGTCTGGAATCGCGTTCCCGCGATTCGACGATATGCCGCTGAAGCGCTGCTCCTTACTTTCGCGCGAACGTCAGGGTGATGGGCATATCGCTGTGCGTGGTTACCGTTCCGTCCGGGTTTACGGTTTCGAGGATCAGCGGAATCTCGGTCGGCTGGCTGTAGAGCATGCCGAAGATGTATTCCTCCGTGATCGTCCACGAGCCGTCGGCGTTCTGCGTAAAGCCGTCGGATACACCCTGTGCGGATACGGGTGCCAGCTCGCCGCCCGCGTGAATCGACCAGCCCGCCTGCCAGCCTTCTTCGCCGAACCATGCGCGGTAGGTTTCGTTCGTCAACGTGGCACGCAGCGCCAGTGTCGCACGGTTCTCGCCGACCTCGGCACTCAGGATTTCGAATTTCGCGCCGTCGAATTCAAAGGATTCGGGGCCGGTGTATATGAGCGTTTCGGACGCGTCCGCGCTGTCCTCAGCGCGGAAGATTACGGTGAAGCGGTCGGTCAACTCGAAGCATCCCGTAGCAAGCAGCGTATCTGTGTAGGTAGCAGCAGGGCTGTTATCCGCGCAGGCGATGGTTCCATCCGACTCCACATACACGAGTTCCTCGGCGGCCAGCTCCGCGATACGCGCGTTAAAGGTTTCCCAGTCGCCTCCACGCTCCAGCGCCCGAAGCTCCTGCGCTTCCTTGTCGGATACGAGCGTACCGGTGAGCTTCAAAACGGCATATCGAATCGAAACCTCTGTTCCTGCGGCATCCGGCACAAAGGCGGCGCAGGCACTGCGAACCGGCGTATCATTCAGGAAGAATTCCGTGAGGTTGTACTCTCTGCCGCCATCGATCGGCTTACCGCCGGCGGACAGGCGTTCGAGAAGGATGTAGTAGCGGTTCCCGGGAACCTTTGAAGTGAAGGTGGCGGACAGCGCCAGCGTTTCCTCCTTTGAATTGTACAGGCATTCGTCCACGGTGTAAAGAACGTCTTCGCTTTCATAGCGGCAGTCGACGGCGCGGATGTGGCTGATGGCGGCTTCGTTCACGCGCGTCACGCCGTCCGCGTCCATCTGTGAGAACATGTCGCGCAGGGAAAAGCCGGTGGCGGCGGCCAGCGCCGTTCCGCACAGGAGCGCGGCGATCAGCGCGGCGGCGACGAGGGTAACAGTGTGCTTTCGTTTCATGGCGGTTGCCTCCCTTTCCTTGGACAGCGAGCGCCGAATGCATGCCTCCACGCCGGGGGGCGTGGTTCCAAAGGCTCGTTTCAGATCGTGTTCGTTCAAGCTCTCGCTTCCCTTCCAAATTGAACTGGTCGGCCGACCATAGGTAAGATGCGCGAAAGTGCGCGTTGGTTCACAGTTTTAGAAGGAAATTTTCATTCGGCGGCGAAAGAATAAGGGGAACCATCAAAAGCAAAGGAGCCTGTGAACCATGAAGGGTGAAAACTGCGGCTATTGCCAGGGCGGCGCGCTGCTGGCGGAATTCGGCATCAAAATCTGCGACTTAGGCGTGAGCCAGCTGATTCTGTTCAAGGAGCAGAGCCATCCGGGGCGCTGCATCGTGGCGTACAAGGATCACGTGAGCGAAATCGTAAACCTGACCGACGAGGAGCGCAGCGCCTTCTTCGCCGACGTGAACCGCGCGGCGAACGCCATCCATAAGGCGTTCCATCCCGAGAAGGTAAACTACGGCGCGTACGGCGACACCGGCTGCCACCTGCATTTCCACCTCGTGCCCAAGTACCGCGACGGCTTCGAGTGGGGCGGCGTGTTCGCGATGAACCCGAAGCAGACCTACCTGACGGACGAACAGTACGCCGAAATGATCGAGAAGATCAAGAGCAACCTCTGATTCCAACTTCTGTGACAAGCGCCGCTTCCGGTATGGAGGCGGCGTTTGCTCTGTCAAGCGCGTTTTAATAGAACGGCTAATAATTTCATTCATAATCCAATAGACAGCCTCATACTCTAATGGTGAAAGGGGTTGATCACCATGTTGATTTCGGTTCAAAGTCTCCCGGAAAAGAACCTGCTGCGGCGCAAGTCCTGCCGCATGAGCGCGGTAAAGGCCTTTCTCGATTCCGGCTACGAGGTTGCGGAATTCGCGCCCGAAGCCGGCGATACCATCCGCCGCGCCTATAACGGCCTTCTGATGGCCGTCCGCCGCCAGTATCCCGGCCAGATCGGCGTCTACTGGCGCGGCGGCAAAATCTACCTGAAGCGGCTCACCGCCGGGAAGAAGCGGGCGTGAATGAAGCAGCGCTCCACCCGTTTTTCTGAACGGAGTGGGGCGCGCATGCGTCAGGTGGTCTGCTTCTTTTCGAGATAGTCGCGAATCTCGCGGGCAAGCTGAGGGGCGAGGTCGACCAGACGGTCGACGGGCGTGGGACTGAAGGCGGGCAGCATGCGAACGCCGTCGGCGTTCAGGACGAGGAAGCCCATCGGGGCTACGGACACGCCCGCGCCCGCGCCGCCGCCGAATGGAAGCGCGTCGGTTCCGGGCGCGCGCAGGGTCTTGCTGCCCGCGCCGTATTCCGCGCCGCCGGAGACGAAGCCGAACGATACGCGCGAAACGGGAATGACGGTGGAGCCGTCGGGGGTCTGCACCGGGTCGCCGATGACGGTGTTCACGTCCACCATGTCGCGGATGTTTTCCATCGTCGTGGACATCAGGTTTTCGATTGGCTGTTTTTCCATGCTTTAATCCTCTCTTTCATACATTCCATGAGCCACAGGCATCATGCGCCCTGACGGAATCGAATACGTTTCACGGGATTTCTCCTCAGGCGCTGGACGATTTCCGCGGTTATACGCGGGTGCGTCCTGCCCTGAAGTGTGCTTTTAGAAGCTCGCGCGCCCACAGAGCCGCGGCGGCCAGCGCGCGCCCGAGGGGAACGGCGACGGCGGCTTCGGCTTCGACGCGCGCAGGCGCGCCGGAGAAATCCGGATGGACGCGGGAGACGATGCGCGAGCCGGGAATCGCCGCGAGAGTGTTCAGCGCGCCGACGGCCAGCGCCGTGCGCATCGCGTCGCCGGTCGAGAGCACGCCGGAGACCGAGAGAAGCAGAAGCTCCGTGTGCCGCAGAAGATACTTCGCCGGGGCGAACATCGTGCGCAGCGGCGGATGGGGACGCACGCGCTTCTTCGGCTTTTTCCCAATACCCGCGGCCTTTCGCTCGGCGCGGCGAACCGCGCCCGCGGGAAAGAACGCGCCGAAGCTCCAGCCGACGCCGCCCGCGCCCGCGGCCAGCGCGGCAATCAGCGGCACATTGAGCAGGTAGAAGCCGCCAGCAGCGGCCGCGCTCAGAAGGATGAACGGATTCATAAGAGAAGCGTTCCCGCGGGCGGATTAAATTATGCAAAGGCGTCGTCCGTCCGTTGCCGCAGTCTGCCGGGCGTGGTATACTTATTATAAGAATGGACGATATATTTACAAAGGGATGGATGCACGATGGATATGGTGGTCGTCGGCGTGGTTTTTCTGGACATCAAGGGCTTTCCCTTTTTCAAGTATGACGCGGTGGGCACGAATCTGGGCAATGTGCTCATGACCCACGGCGGCGTGGCGCGCAACGTGGCCGAAAACATGGCCAACTTAGGCGCGGAGGTGGAGTTTGTCACGATGCTGGACGACGATTCGCTTGGGCGCGAGGCGCGGCTGCGTCTGCGCGGCGCGGGCGTGAAGCTGACGCACGCGGTGTCCACGCCGGACAAGGGCATGGGCATGTGGCTGGCGGTGTTCAATGAGAAGGGCGATCTGGCAGGTTCCGTATCCCACATGCCGGACGCTTCGCCGATCGAGCGCCTGTTTGACGAAAAAGGCGAGGAGATCATTCAAAGCTGTCGCGGCGTCGCGCTGGAAATCGACCTTTCTGAGAAGGTTTCCGAGCGCGTGTTCGAGCTGGCGGAGCGCTTTGACAAGCCTGTGTACGCCATCGTCGCCAACATGAGCGTCATCCTGCGCAGACCCGATTTTATGGCGCGAACGGCCTGCGTGATCCTGAATGAAATCGAGGCCGGGCGGCTGTTCGGGCGGGAGATACGTGCGCTTTCGCCGGAGGAAACGCTGGAAGCCGTTTCCGAGGCCGCGCCGGCGATGGGCATTCGTTCCATCGTCGTCACGATGGGCGCGCGCGGCGCGGTGTATCTGGACGCGGAAAACGGCCTGCGCGGCGTCTGTCCCGCCGTACCCTGCCGCGTGGTGGACACCACCGGCGCGGGCGACGCGTTTTTCTCCGCCGTGGTGGAAAGTCTGGCGCGCGGCATGCGGCTGGACGACGCCGTCACCTGCGGCGCGCGGCTTGCCAGCATGACCGTGTCCACCAGCGAAAGCACCTGTCCTCATGTGGACGAGCACTTTTTCGGAATCGGAGAATAAAATAGAAAGGAAAATCCCGACATGTACGAGATCAACGTGCGAAACGATCATCCCGCTTTGTATTTTGCCGCGGATGAACTGAAGAAATACCTGCGCATGATGCTTCCGGAGGGCGGCGACATTCCCGTCGGCCGCGGAGAGGGCGGCTTCCGCGTGGGGCTTTTGGACGAGCGGAGCGACGACGACACGGTGTTCATCGAAACCGGCGAAACCGGCGGCGAGATTCTGGGCTCGAACCCGGGCGCGGCGCTGATCGCCATGTATCGCTATCTGCGCCTGTGCGGCTGCCGCTGGCTGTTCCCGGGCGAGGACGGCGAGTGGATTCCCGTGCTGGACGCGCTGCCGCCGGTTTCATATCGCCGCACGGCGGATCACCGCTATCGCGGACAGTGCAACGAGGGCGCGGAAAGCCAGCGTGCCATGCTGGAAACCATCGATTTTTCGCCGAAGCTGGCTCTGAACAGCTACATGCTGGAATTTGACGTTCCGTTCTATTATTACGATACCTACTATTCCCATGCGCTGAACTCTTGCCGCGCGCCGGAGCCGGTTTCCATGCGCACGGTAAAGCAGTGGAAGCGGCAGTGCGAAACGGAAATCGCCCGCCGCGGGCTGCGCTTTCACGACATGGGGCACGGCTGGACGGCCGAGCCGCTGGGTCTGGACAGCCGTCAGGGTTGGCGGGCGGCCGAGAGCGCGGAGCTTCCCGAAGAGCTGCGCCCCTTCGTGGCGGAAATCAACGGGCGGCGCGAGCTGTACGGCGGCGTGGCGCTGAACACGAACATCTGCTTTTCCAACGCGGAGGGACGGCGCAGGATCGCCGAATACGTGGCCGGCTACGCGCAGAACCATCAGAACGTGAGCTTTCTGCACGTCTGGCTGGCCGACGCGAACCGCAACCACTGCGAGTGCGCCCTCTGCCGGGAAAAGCGCGTGTCGGACTGGTATGTGATTCTTTTAAACGAGATCGACGAAGCGCTGACCGCGCGCGGGCTTCCGACGCGGATTGTGTTCATCGAATACTACGAAACGAACTGGGCGCCGCTGACGGAGCAGCTGAAGAATCCCGGCCGGTTCACGCTGCTGTTCGCGCCGCTTGGCCGCAGCTATCTGGAGGGCTACGACGTGCAGGCCGACCCGTCGGCCATGCAGCCCTACGATCTGAACCGCGCCGCGCCGCCGCGGGAGCTGAAGGCGTGCTTCGCGCATCTGGCCGAGTGGAAGAAGCGCTTTCCGGGCGACGCGTTCGCCTATGAATATCACTTCTGGCGCAGCCAGTACCGCGACTTCAGCGGGCTTTCGCACGCGCGCGCGATCTACAACGACATTCGCCACCTGAAGGCGCACGGCCTGAGCGGCGTCATCGAGGACGGCTCGCAGCGCAGCTTCTTTCCGACGGGCTTCTGCTATTATGTGTACGGCGAGACGCTGTTCGACGCGTCCGTTTCCTTCGATTCGCTGGTGGAGGACTATTTCAGCCACGCCTTCGGAGCGGACTGGAAGCAGGTCGTTCAGTATCTGGAGGGAATCGGCGAACGCATGCCCGTCAAATATTTCAGCGGATGCATGAGCGCCGATCCGTCGCGCGGCATGATGTACAACCCCGCCATGGCGGAAACGCTGCGCACCGTGCCGGAATGGGTGGACGCGTTCCGCCCGGTAATTCAGGCGCACCTCGGGCAGGAGATGCGCGCATCGGACGTATCGTGGCGGCTGCTGCTCGCGCACGCCGACCTCGTATCCGGCTTCGCGCTTGCCGCCGCGAAGGCCGCGGACGGCGAGGACGCGTCAATGGACTTCCGCGCGCTGCGCGACGAGTTCTCCGGCCGCGAGGTCTATATGGAGCGGTACTACGATCACTTTCTCTTCTGGGTCTCGTGGTACGATATGTACCCGAGGGTTCCCGTTCGCCAGTCGACCGAAGCCCCGGCGTAAAGGAGGAAAGCGCTCATGTCGCAGGTGACCAAGCGCGCGATCGAGCAGTCGCTGAAGAATCTGCTTTTAAAAAAGCCGCTGACGAAGATCACGATCAACGACCTTGCGGAGGACTGCGGCATCAACCGCATGACCTTCTACTACCATTTCAAGGACATTTACGATCTGGTGGAGTGGGTCTGTCTGGAGGACGCGCGCCGGGCGCTGGAAGAGAAAAAGACCTATGACACGTGGCAGCAGGGCTTCGTGCAGATTTTCGAGGCCGTGCGCGAGAATAAGCCGTTTGTGATGAACGTGTACCGCTGCGTGCACCGCGAGCAGGCGGAAAAATACTTAAAGCCGCTGGTGGACAACCTGCTGCTGGGCGTGATCAACGAGGAAGCGGCGGGCATGACCGTGCGCGACGAGGACAAGGCGTTTATCGCACAGGTGTATTCGTACGCGTTCGTCGGGCTGATGCTGGACTGGATCCGCGACGACATGCGCGAGGACCCCGAAACGCTGGTCAACCGGCTGGCGACGGTCATCCGCGGCGGCGTGGCGCAGGCGCTCGAACGGTTCCGGCTGTAGCGTTTTTATTATTTCCGCCGGTTTGATCAAATTTTATACACCTTCCCGTCCCGTGCTGAAAAACTGAGCACGGGGCGATTTCTGTCCATTGAGGAATTTCCGCCGCCGGGTATAATAAGCTCATCAAACAGAAACGGGAGGCAATGAATCATGTATTATTCCGCAGGCACTTATGAATCCTTCGCGCATCCGGAAAAGCCGGAAGGCGTTGACAAGAAATCGGCGTATATCATCGGCACCGGTCTGGCGGGCCTGACCGCGGCGTTCTATCTGGTGCGCGACGGTCAGATGAAGGGCGAGCACATTCACCTTCTGGAAAAGCTCGAGCTGGCGGGCGGCAGCTGCGACGGCCGCAAGGACGTGACCAAGGGCTTCTTCATGCGCGGCGGCCGCGAGATGGACAATCATTTCGAGGTCATGTGGGACACCTTCCGCGACGTGCCCTCCATCGAAACGCCGAACGTATCGGTGCTGGACGAATACTACTGGCTGAACAAGCACGACCCCAACTATTCCCTCTGCCGCGCGACGGTCAACCGCGGCGAGGACGCGCATACCGACCGCAAGTTCGAGCTCGACCGCGATTCCGCGCTGGCGCTTTCGAAGCTGTTCATGACGCCGGAAAAGGATCTGGAGGACAAAAAGATTTCCGACGTGCTGCCGGATTCCTTCTGGAGCACGAATTTCTGGCTGTACTGGCAGACGATGTTCGCGTTCCAGCGCTGGTCGAGCGCGCTGGAGATGAAGCGCTACCTCTGCCGCTATGTCCATCACATCGACGGTCTGCCGGACTTCAGCGCGCTGAGGTTCACCAAGTACAACCAGTACGAGAGCATGATTCTGCCGCTGGTGAAGTATCTGGAAAGCCATGGCGTGAAGATTGAATACGGCATGGACGTGAAGAACGTCGTCATCGCGCACGAGGGCGATAAGATGGTCGCCAAGCAGATCGTATACGTCAAGGATGGCGAAACGCAGACCATCGACCTGATCGAGGACGACCTCGTGTTCATCACCAACGGCTGCTGCACCGACACCTCCTGCTACGGCGACCAGACCCACGCGCCCGATCTGTCCGGCGTTGAAAACGGCAAGGGCGAGTCGTGGGATATGTGGAAGGCGATCGCGGCGCAGGCGACGCACGGCGAGTTCGGCAATCCCGAGGCGTTCTGTTCGGACGTGGACGCGACGAACTGGATGAGCGCCACCGTCGCGACCTCCGATGAAGAGATCATCCGCCACATCATGGACATCTGCAAGCGCGACCCGCGCACCGGCAAGGTGACCACCGGCGGCATCGTGACCGTGAAGGACAGCACGGACAACTGGTATCTCTCCTGGACGATCAACCGCCAGCCGCAGTTCAAGTCCCAGGACAAGAACATGGTGCTCGTATGGCTGTATTCGCTGAATACCAATAAGGAAGGCAACTACGTCAAGAAGGCGATGCGCGATTGCACGGGCGAAGAGGTCTGCCGCGAATGGCTGTATCATATCGGTGTTCCGGAGGACAGGATTGAGACGCTGGCGCATGAGAAGTGCAATACCACCACCTGCTTCATGCCGTATATCAATGCGTTCTTCCAGCCGCGCAAGGAATCCGACCGCCCGAAGGTCGTGCCGGACGGCGCGGTGAACTTCGCCTTCATCGGCCAGTTCGCCGAGACGCCGCGCGATACCATCTTCACCACCGAATACTCGATGCGCACCGGCATGGAGTCCGTCTACACCCTCCTGAACGTCGACCGCGGCGTGCCGGAGGTCTGGGGCAGCAAATACGACGTGCGCGAGCTGCTGCGCGCCTGCTACTACGCGCTGGATAAGAAGCCGCTCACCGACGCGAAGCTCTCCCTCGTGGAGAAGGAAGCCCTGAAGATCGCGCTGCGCAAGGTGCGCGGCACGGACGTGGAGCTGCTTCTGAAGGAAAGCGGACTCATCGAGTAACCCGCGCAAATAAACAAGGAAGCCCAACCAAAGGCCGCTGCCGACTCTGTGCCGGACAGCGGCCTTTGCTGAAGCTGGAAATCTATAAAAGCGCCGCGAAGCGTTCCGCGCGGGCGCGCGTCTGACGGAGAAATTCAGCGGCGTCCCAGCCGGCGTACGCGTCGTGGGTATGGCGGCCGGGGCGGTTGTAGCTGATCAGCTCGAAGGTGAGCGGACCCTCGAAACGGTGCTCGCGCAGGCGGCGGGCGACGCCCGGCCAGTCGGCGATTCCGTCGAAGGGCAGCAGGTGCGAATCGTCGTGCCACGTGATTTCATTGCCGGTAACGCCCATGTTGTCGTTCAGGTGCGTGCCCGCGAGCCGGTCGCCGTACAGCGCCATCATGTCCCTCGCGCCGTTGTAGCACAGCTCGTGTCCGGTGTCCCACACGAAGCGGCAGGATGGATGCTGCGAAAGCTCGCCCATCACGCGCGCCAGATATTCCTCGCCCTCGACGTTTTCAAACCCCAGAAGCACGCCGCGCGTGGCAGCGAAGCGAAGCAGCCGGTCAAAGCGCTCCACGCCCAGCGCGTTCGGCTCGTGCCGGTCGAAGCCGATAAAGGGATGAATCACGGCCAGCGGCACGCCGTGGTCGGCGCAGCATTGCACGCAGTCCTCGAGCATGCAAATGTATTCGTCGCCCGCCTCGCCCTCGTCCCACACGGCATTCACCTTGCGGAACGGCGCGTGGATGGACTGATACACAAGCCCCTCGCGCGCGGCGGCGCGGGCGTATTCGTCGATGGGCGCGTCCGGCTTCCAGTCGGAGAAAAATCCGTCGAAGCCCGCGCGGCGAATCAGCCGCAGCCGCTCGGAAACGGGCAGATCAAAGCCGAAGCTGTCGTTGACGCAAAGCCGTTTATCCTTCATGTGAATCCTTCCTTCCCGTTGAACCCCATTCCACCCGGCTTCGCGGCGGTTGCCAATCCCTTCCTTTCCGCTTCCGCAGAAGGGAAGCCGCCGCGCCCGTTACCTCTTCCTCGATTTCGCCGCGCGTGGGCGCGGTCACGATTCGTTCCAGCGCCGGGCGAAGGCTTTGAACGCTCTCCTCGGAAAAAAGCGGCGCGAGGGAGGTAAGAATCCAGTATTTCCATACGTCGTCCGTTTCTTCCGCGCGTAAAATCTCGCGAATGAGCGGCAGCAGCGCCGTCTGGCGCTGCGCGAGCACCGGCAGAAGCTCGGCGGCGACCGGCCAGTTGACGTCCTGTATCCACGCCAGAAGCCGGGGCAGAATCGGCTCGATTTCGCCGTCGGAAAGGCGCTTCAGTTCTTCAATATGGGAACAGTCGCATTTATCCTTCGGCACAAGCGCATGCGCATCCGTCATCCTCGTTTTCCCCTTCCTTTGAAACGCTTCCTGCGGAACCATTATAGCATACCGGTATGGAAACGGCAATCCGCGCGATTTTCCGGAAATGTCCGGCGCGGTATGGACTTCTAATCGCAAAAATGCTATAATTCCATCACACGAAGGACCGCGGGGCTTCGCCGCGGAAGGGAAGGGTGGCCATCCAAACATGAAACCCACGCCGCGCGAACCTCGCGGGAACGCCCGCTGGCTGAGGACGTACTCGCTGATGTATCTGGCCGTGGCGCTGCCGATGCTCGCGCTTCTGCTGGTTTCCGGGAAGACGTTCATCTATGGCGGCGACGCGCTGTATCAGCAGTATCCGACGCTGGTCTACACCGCGCGCGCCGTGCGGCGGCTCTTTTCGGGGAACGGCTTCCGCATGGTGGATTTCTCGCTGGGGCAGGGCATGGACAGCCTGAACATGCTGGCGTACTACGGGCTGACCGACCCGCTGCAGTGGCTGGCGGCGCTGGTGCCGGAGAGCGGGCTTGAGGTCTACTATCAGGCGCTCATCTTCCTGTATATCTACCTTTCCGGCCTTTTCTTTGGAATGTATCTGAAGCGGCTGCCGGGCATGAGAGGCGCGGCGGTGGCGCTGGGCGCGATGGTGTACGCGTTTTGCAGCTATCAGACGATCGGCATCATCAAAAACCCCTATTATTCGGCGGGCAGCCTGTATCTGCCGCTGATGCTGATCGCCGTGGAGCGCATTCTTTCCGACCGGCGCTTCCCGATGATGGTGCTTGTGACGGCGCTGATGATTCTCGCCAACTTCTATCTGGCCTACCAGACCACGCTGCTGGTCATTCTGTACATCGTCGTTCGGCTGATCGCCCGGCTGCGCGCGCGCGGCGTTCGCAAAAGCGCGGGCGACGGCTTCATGCTGCTGGGCAGCTACCTGCTGGGGCTGGCGCTGTCGATGGCGGTGCTGTATCCGTCCGCGCTGGGCTTTCTGGATTCCGGGCGCACGGCGGGCAAAACCGGCTACGCGGAATCGCTTCTGCACTATCCGCTTTCCTATTATATAAAGCTTGTCCTGTTCTTCTGCGCGCCGTACGACTACGCGGGCTACTGGACGCTGCAAAGCTTTTCGCCGCTGGCGCTGGCGGCGGTGCTGTTTGTGTTTTCGCGCGGCTGCCGCCTGCGCGCGTCGGCGGAACGAGGCACGCTGCGGCAGCTGCGCGTGATGCTGGCGATGTGCGCCGCGTTTCTCTGCCTGCCACTGGCGGGGCGGCTGTTCAACGGCATGGGCTATCCCACGAACCGCTGGTGCTACGGCTTCGCGGCGGTCGTGAGCGCGGCGACGGCATGGGGGCTGCCGCGCTTCCTGAAGCCGGATTATGAAGGCCGAAAGCGCGTCGCGGGCATCCTGTGCGCGTGGGGCGCGCTGATGCTGGCGTACGGCGTGCTGGCGTATTTCTTCCCGGCGCTGGCCGGGGAAAGCGTCCACTATTCAAACGAGCGCGGCTCGCGGCTGATCGGCTGCGTTCCAGCGCTGGCGGGCGGTGCGGCGGTGCTGGCCGCGGGCGCGTTCTTCCTGCGCTCGGATCGCGGCTTCCGCGAAGGGAACCCCTCGGCGACGCGCTGGCTCGCGGCGCTGACGGCGCTGTGCTTCCTCGCCTACACGGCGGGCTACGCGCTGAACGCTGTCGTAAGTGCGCGGTTTCAGGCGCGCGGCGTTTCGGCGCGCATCGAAAGCGAGCCGGAAGCGGCGGCCGCCCGACTGGACGGCGACGGTCTCTGGCGCGCGGACACCGGCATGAGTCTGGACGCGCACGCCGCGCAGCTCGGCTACCGCGGCACGGGCGCGTATCTGAGCCTTCTGCCCGGCTGGGTCACGGAGCATTATCGCACACTGTCGCTCGCGTCGCTGCGCTGGCCGTTCCGCGTGGAGGGGCTGGGCGGGGACACGTATCTGGACGCGCTGGCCGCGGTGAAGTACGCCGTGCGCGCCGACGTGCGCCATCCCGACCTGCTGCCCTACGGCTACGCGCCCGCGGGCGAGCAGACCATGCCGGACGGAAGCCTTGTGCATATCTATGAAAACGAATACGCGCTCCCGGCAGGCTATGTGTTCCACAGCGCCATGAGCGAAGCGGAATACGACGCGCTCGACCCCATTCAGAAGCGGCGGGCGCTGCTTTCCTGCGCCGTGCTGCCGGAGGGCGCTTCGGCGTATCCCGCATACGAACCGGCGCGTCCCGCAGAGACGCTCGAATGGGAAGTCGTGTCTTCGGACGGCGTGACGCTGGAAGGGAACACGCTGCGCGGGCGCGAAAAGGGTATGATCACGCTGCGCTATGACGCGCGCGCGGACGCGGAGACGTATCTGTATTTTTCGGGAACGAGGGTCGTAAGAGTGGACAGCGGCACCGACCTGTGCGTGGCCGCGCGGACGGACGCGGGCGTGTCGCGCGCGTACTTCATTCGCCCGGAGGGCAATTTCAATTATGATCAGCTGGGCGCGTGCCTGTGTCTGGGGTATTCCGAGGGCGGCGTGAAGGAAGTGACTCTGCGCTTCGAAGCGGAGGGCGAGCTTCAGTTTGCGTCGCTGGAGTTCCTGAGCGCGCCGATGGAGGACTATCGCGCGGCCGTTCAGGCGCTTTCCGCGGAGGGCTGGAACGCGGAGTTCGGCCTGAACCGCGCGGAGGGCGACGTCACGCTCGCGTCGGACGGCATTTTGCAATTCTCCATTCCCTACGGCCGCGGCTGGACGGCGTGCGTGGACGGAAGTGAGGTCGAGCTTCTGCGCGCGGGCGGCATGTATATGGCGCTTCCGCTGGCGGCGGGCACGCATCACGTGGCGCTTGCCTACGAAACGCCGGGGCTGCGCACGGGCGCAATCGTCTCTCTTGCGGCGCCGGCCGTGCTGCTTTTGTGGACGTTCGCCGCGCGGCGCGCGAGGAGGAAGAAATGACAGGCGTAAATATGACAAGGGAAGAAATGATTGAATACGCGGCGGCTTGGTTCCGCAGGAAGGGTTTTCGGAAAAGTCACCTTCGCTGGAGGAAGAGCGATGGCGTGTTCACGAAGGAGTTCGTGATTCAGGGAAGCAGCTTCAGCCGGGAGGCCTACTATATTCGCCCCTGCGTATATATCGACGCGCTGGCCGATCAAAGCTTCGGGATGTTCGCAGCGGACATCCCGCATTTCTCCACCGAGCAGGTCATTCGCGATACCGAACGCTTCTTTTGCGAGTGGACGAATCCGGGGCTGATTCGGGCGCACATTCAGGCGTTTCTGGAATGGGACGCGCGAAATCCGCTGGAGGTACGACGGGAGAGAATGTTTGCCGTCGAACAGAAGTATGCGGATCGGGATGAACGGAATCGGGCGCTTCTGGAGCTGGAATTTGCGGATCCCTGCCCCGCGCCGGAGTTGTTCGACTGTCAGAGATATATCCCCTATCTGCTTGAAAACCTGTAGTCGAAAGGAGTTTTTCATGCGGCATCTTCGCGGGCTGCTGAAGCCGCTGCCGATGCTGGCGATTGGGCTGGTTCTTGGCACGGCGGCGCGGCTGTTTGACATTTATTTTCAGAACCTTGGAAACATTTTTTCGCAAATAGCGATCTGGATTCTCATCGGAACGCTGATTTCGGTGTACAGCCCCACAAAGAAGCGCGCGGCGATGAACGTGCTGCCGTTCTGTCTGGGCATGCTTTTGACCTATTACGCCACGGCGATGCTGACCCGCGGCGTGTACAGCTGGTCGATCATCCTCGGGTGGACGGCGTTCGCGCTGCTTTCGCCGGTGATGGCGTATTTCGCGTGGATGACGAAGGAGAAGGGCGTGTTCCCGAAGGTGATCGGCGCGGGCATCGTGCTGGCATCGGCGCTTTCGAGCGCCCTGGTGTTTGACCGGCTGCGCGTCTACGATTACGTGATCGACGCGCTTCTGATTTATGTGATCTTCTTTCAGAAAATTCCCCGGCTGAGCCGGAAGGGAGGAAACCGCGCATGAGACACTTTACCGCGCAGAAGGGTTGGATCAACGACCCGAACGGACTGATTCTGTACGAGGGCTGGTATCACCTGTTTTATCAGCACAACCCGGACGACAACCGCTGGGGCAACATGCACTGGGGGCACGCCCGCAGCCGCGACCTCGTTCACTGGGAGCATCTGCCCATCGCGCTGTATCCCGAGCCGGGCTATACGATGTATTCCGGCAGCGCGATTGAGGACGTGCGCAATCTGACCGGCCTGAAAAAGGGCGGGCACAATCCGCTGCTTCTGTATTACACCGCGGCGGGCGAGCCGTTTGAGCAGCGCGTGGCCGTGTCCACGGACGGCGGGCGCACGTTTGAGAAAATGCCCGGCTGCGTAATCGGGCACATCCGCGGGGAAAACCGCGACCCGAAGATCGTGTACGACGAGGAGAAGGACGTGTACCGGCTGGCGCTGTATCTGGACGGCGACGAGTACGCGCTGTTTGAGACGGACGATCTTGTGCATTTCCGGCTGAAGCAGACGGTACATCTTCCGGAGGACAACGAGTGCCCCGACCTGTTTCCGCTGACGGCGGACGACGACACGCGGCACTGGGTGCTGATCGGCGCGCACGATCGCTATCTGGTGGGGCGCTTCGACGCGGACGGGCAGTTCCGCGCCAGTCAGGACGCGCGGCGGCTCACCTATGGCGACCTGAGCTACGCCGCGCAGAGCTATTCCGGCATTCCCGGCCGCGCGCTGCGCTTTTCGTGGAACCGCGTGGAGCTGCATGACGACCTGATTCAGGGCAGCATGTGCACGCCCGCCGACTACAGCCTGCGCCGCGACGCGGACGGCTACGCCCTGTGCCTGAATCCTGCGCCGGAGTTCGGCTTCGATCCCGCGAGGGACGCGCTGGGCGAGATTCGCGAGGGCGAAACGATTCCCGTGCCCGGTGGCACGCTGCGCCTTGAAAACGGCAAGCTCACTGTGAACGGCACGTCCTGCCCCGCCGGAACGCGCGAGCGCTTCCGCACCGTGGGCGATACCCACGCGCTCGAGGTCTACCTTGCGCCCGGCGACCGTTTCCTGTGCGTGCCGACGGAGGGAAAACCGTAACGATCGATAAAAACGCCGCGTCCGGCGAATTCAACCGGGCGCGGCGGGGTTTTGTGGGCGGGATTACCGCTCGTATTTTTTGTCCTCTTCGAGCACCTTCAGACCCTTCATGCGGAACAGCTCGAGGAACTGGCTGCGGTATTCGCCAAAGACGGTCACGCGGTGCCACATCGGCAGCCAGTTTTCCAGCAGGTTGCCGGCCTCCGCGCGGGCGACGAGCTTGGAACGGCAGCCGCCCTCGATGAACGCGTTGCCCTCGGAACGGGAGGAATGGATGCAGGCGACGCCCTCCACGTGGTCGATGTTGATGGTGGTCAGGTCTTCGCCGGACGGGAAAACGATCTGCACGGACGCGCCCATGTTGTCCTCCGCGTGGCTGCGCAGGTAGTACTGACAGGTGCGCGGGTCGTTTTCGCCGAAAACCTTGCGGCATGCGACACAGTGGGCATAGGTGATCTGCCCGGCGCAGGTGTCGACCACGGGGTCGGACACATAGCCGGGGCGGCCGGTTGTGTAGCGGGTGAGCATCGCGGAGATGGTGGAATTGACGTCCGCCTCGCAGATGCCGATTTCGCCGTCGTTGCCCATCTGATAGTAGCTCAGGCAGGGATACATGTGGCGGCTCTCGTCATAAATGCCGTTATAGGACAGCTGCAGGCAGTCGATGGTCAGCGCGTCGACCCGCGTTTCCTCCTTCATCGCCATGATGGCGTGGTAGAGCTGCGCGCTTTCCAGAATGTCGGCGTCGGACGGCTCAAGAATGCCCAGCGCTTCCTTTTCCCAGCGGTCGGCGGTCGCGCGGGCCTTCGCCGGGTCGACCTCTCCGAATTTCTTCATCAGGTCGGCGGAGGTGCGGTTGATGAACGTCACGCCCCAGCGTTCCTCGGCGGCTTTCTGCACGGCCATGTCCGGGTTGTTGTTCACGACCAGCACGCGTGCGGTCTTCATGCGCTTGAGCACGCCGAACAGGCGAACCGCCTCGGCGATGCGGCGATAGTTGCGGGTGGCGAGCACCGGCACGGGCAGCTTCTGCTCGCGCACGATGGCGGAAGTGCCGGTGAGAATGGAGCCGCTGCCGCAATAGGGCACGTCGGCCACGATCACCGGGAAGCCTTCCTTTGCCTTTTCCAGATAGAACTGATCCACGCGCACCCAGTTCGTCATCAGAAGCACGAGCACGCCGTCGTAGATTTCCTTGTCCTTCTCCCAGTCGGCCTCGGCCTGCGACGCGGCGGTGTACCAGCATACGTCCAGCTGCGCGTCCGGATTGCCCTCGCGCAGAATGGGATAAATGCGATTGAATTCCTTCTCGTAGTCGAAATTGATGTTCGGCCAGCCGGGCTTTCCGGCAGGCTTGCGCTGAATGGCGATTTTCACGCGGTAAGACATGATCAACGACTCCCTTCGGCGTTTTTCAAGTTCATTATAGCTTTCTTCCGGCGCGATTTCGATTGACAAACGCGTCGAAAAATTGTAAAATACCGATATGAAACAGAACGAATTCTTTTCCTCCGTGCGCATTCATTCGTGCGGAATCAGCGACTGCGACGCGTCGTGGCGCTGGGATACGGGCGCGCGCGGCATCCCGGACTGGGATCTGTGGGCGGTGTTTCGCGGCGCGGGCACGCTGGAAACGCCGGAGCACGCGTACGACTACGTGCGCGGCAGCTGCTTTCTGCTCTCGCCGGGCATCCGCTATATCGCGTCCCCGCGGGAGGGCATGGCGCCGCTGGTCATCAACGTGCATTTCGGGCTGGACGGCGACGCGCCGGAGAAGCCCCTGTTTGTGCACGCCGTGGCGGACGTGTCCTACCTGTATGAAACGCTCACGCGCGTGCTTCGGCTGTACGGCGCGAACCGCACGGACGACGCGGAGCTGTTTTTCCGCTGCGCGCTGACGGAGCTTTTGGAGCAGGAAAGCGCCGCCCGCAGCGCCGTGCCCGCGCGCATCCGAACGCTGGTAGAGCGTGTGGCGCGCGACGTGCAGGCGCACCCGGAGAGCGCCGAAACGCTGGCCGTGCTGGCCGTGAAGGCCGGCTACTGCCGGGACTATATGGGGCGGATGTTCGCGCAGGTGGTGGGCGTGGGCTATCCGGAATACGTGATCTCGGCGCGGCTGAACCGCGCGCGGCTGCTTCTGCGCTCTACCGACCTGCCGCTGGGCGAAATCGCGGAGGGACTGGGCTACTGCGACGCATCGGCGTTTTCGCGCCAGTTCACGTCTCGGCTCGGCCTTACGCCGACGGAATATCGCCGCGGGCAGCCGTTTTCCGGGAAGATGAAGTGACGGCGGGCTTTTCGCCCGCGAGTGGCTGCCGCGGGACGGCGGTTTCATTGAGAAAAAACGCCGGCTGAACGCGGACGGTTGTTTCTCGGGAACGCGAAAAACGGGTGACAACGCGGGCAGGGTGTGGTATACTATAGAAGGTAGTCCCTGAAGCGGGAGGTGTGTTTATGAACGAAGGAACGCTGTATCTGCTGATTCTCGGTGCGCTGGCGCTGTCGCTGCTTGCGCAGGTGCTGGTGAACAGCCGCTTTGAACGCTATCGAAAGGTGCCTACCGCGTCCGGCCTGACCGGCGGCGAGGTGGCGCGCCGACTTCTGGACGACGCGGGGCTGCGGAACGTGCGCATCGAGCGCGTGTCCGGCCGGCTGACCGACCATTATGACCCGCAGGCGAAGGTGCTTCGGCTGTCGCCGGAAACGATGGACGGCGCGAACGTCGCCGCGCTGGGCGTGGCCGCCCACGAAACCGGACACGCTTTGCAGGACGCGGACGCGTATGCGCCGCTTCAGCTTCGGACGGCGTGCGTACGCACCGCCGGAATCGGCTCGCAGGCGGCGTGGCCGCTGTTCCTCGCCGGACTGATTTTCAATTTCCGGCCGCTGGTACTGATCGGCATCGCGCTGTACGCGGCCATGGTCGTGTTTACGCTGGTCACCCTGCCGGTGGAGCTGAACGCGTCCCACCGCGCCCTCACGCTGCTGGAAAACGGCGGCTACCTGACGAGCGACGAAATGCCCGGCGCGCGGAGCGTATTGTCCGCCGCGGCGCTGACCTACGTTGCGTCCGCGCTGATGGCCGTTCTCCAGCTTCTGCGCCTGATCGCCATCGCGGGCAACCGCCGCCGCCGCGATTGATACGCGGTGACACTGGTTATTTAGGAAGGGTTTGAATGATCGCGTACATTCTGTGTGCCGTGCTGTTCTTCGTCACGACGGCGTTTTCGCTCGCCGCGCGGGGATGGATGAAGCGGAGATTTACACCTTATCGGAACGTACAGGCTGCGGAGGGGCTGACCGGCGGAACGCTTGCGCGGCAGCTTCTGGACGCGGCGGACTTGTCGGATGTGCGTGTTACGCCCGCGCCCGGCCATTCGGCGGATTTTTACGACTCGGATTTCTACGACCCGAAGGATAGGACGCTGCGTCTGACGGCCGAAACGATGGACGGCGCAAACGTCGCCGCGCTGGGCACGGCCGCGCACGAAGTCGGCCACGCGGTACAGGCCGCGGACAGCGGACGGAAGTTCTGGCTGCGTTCCGACTGCATGCGGATGGTCGATATAGGCGCGCAGGCGGCGTGGATCCTCATGCAGATCGGCTTCTTTGCGGACTTCACGCTGCCGCTGATTCTGGGCGAGGCTCTGTATATGGCAATGCTGGTTTTCACGCTGATCGCTCTGCCGATGGAGCGGGACGCCTCCCGCCGAGCCATGCGGCTTCTGGAAGACGGCGGTTACCTGACCGCGGATTTCCGGCGCGAGGACGCAGAGCGGATTCTATCCGTGCGGTCGCTTGCCGGTGTTGCCACGGTGCTGACGGCGCACTTTCGGCTGTTTGGCTTCGGACTTGACAAAACCTCGAAGGAAAGAAAGAAACAACTTGAACATGAATAGATACGGAGGAAAAAAGATGAATCATCTTCGCATGCGGTTTCCCGGCGGCCTGGGCAAGGCCTTTACGATGAGCTATGACGACGGCGTGGAGCAGGATATTCGACTGATTCAGATCATGCGCGAAAACGGCGTGAAGGGCACGTTCAACCTGAATTCCGGTCTGTACGCGCCGGAGGGAACCGTGTATCCCGCCGGACAGGTACACCGCCGCATGACCGAAAGGCAGTGCCTCGCGGCCTATGTTGGAAGCGACATCGAGGTGGCCGTGCACGCTTCCACGCACGCGTTTCTTGAGGCCGTGCCCACGGCGACGGCCATGATGGAAGTGATTTCCGACCGCGCGAAGCTGGAAAAGGACTTTGGCCGCATCGTTCGCGGCATGGCGTATCCCTTCGGCACGCTGTCGGACGACGTGGTGGAGATTCTGCGCCTTGCGGGCATCGCCTACAGCCGCACCACCGTCAGCCGCCTGAATTTCGATATTCCCACGGACTGGCTCCGTCTGGGCGCGACCTGCCATCACGAGAATCCGGCGCTGACGGAGCTGGGCGAGAAGTTCACGGTCAGCGCCCCCAACCGCGAGCCGTGGCTGTTCTATCTGTGGGGTCACGCCTATGAATTCGAGGGGCACGACAACTGGCATGTGATCGAGCGCTTTCTGAAGACCGTCGGCCACAGGGACGACGTGTGGTACGCCACGAATATCGAAATCCACGATTACGTTCAGGCTTTCCGCGCGCTTCGCTTCTCGGTGGACGGAACGCTGGCGCAGAATCCCACGGCGGTGGATGTGTGGGCGCTGCGCGACGGCGAGGTCGTTCGCATTCCCGCGGGCGCGACGATTCGCCTGTAACCGAAAACCGATACAAAGGAGAATGCGAATATGGCAATCAAGCTCTTCAGCAAGCTCTTCTCCCGAAAAAAGCGCATCGCCATGACCAGCGACGAGGCCTTTCTGAGCGACGAAAGTGACGAGCCGCGGGACGAGGTTCCAAAGGAGGAACCCGCGCCGCAGCCCGAGCCCGCCGCCGAGGAAGCGTCCGCCGGGGACGCGAAGGCGGAGGACGCGCCCGCGGAACAGCCGGAGGAAGCCGCGGCGGACACGCCCGAATCCGACGAAGCGCCCGCTGCGGAGGAAGCGAAGGCGGAGGAACCGGAGCCGGAGCCGCTGCCGCCGCAGGAGAACCTGTGCCTGTGGCTGTATGCCTGTCTGGACGATCCGCACGACGTTCGCACGCCCATGCGCCCGCAGCTGATTGCGCATTTCCGCGCGCTCAACGAGGGCTCGGACGGCTTCGAGGGTACGCTGTCTTCCGGCGGCAGGGTTACCTGCGCCGTGCGCACCGATCTGGGCTTCGTGCGCGAGCAGGCGGGCTATCTGAAGACGCGCTTTGCCGACACGTTCCCGGCCGACCGCGACGTTTGGAATGCCGCGATGATGCAGATTGAGCTGTTCAACACCCGCGTGGAATGCACGCTGGCGCCGCCGTACACAGAGGACGACGCCGCAAAGTTCGCGGACGCCGTGTATGCCGCCGCGGAGCCGCTGCGCGGCTTTGTGGTAAACGAGGGCATGGAGCTGTACCGCTGGGATCGGAGGCTGGTGATCGCGCCCGACGGCCGCACGGATTTCTCCGTGTTCATGCCCATTCGCCGCGGGCTGGCGGTGAGCAATCCCGCCGAGGCCGCCGCCGCGGACGAAGCGCGCATGCGCCGCAGCATCGCGATTCTGAAAAAGCACGGCGTGGAAGCCGCGCGGCTGGATATGCCCGTTCAGGCGCGGGAAGCCGACGCGCGTCTGCGCACGCCGGAGGAAATCATCGGCCGCATGGCGGCGCTGTTCGCCTGTGCGGTCAAGGCGCAGGCCTACACCTCGCCGCGCGAGGTCGCCGCGCCCGCTGCGTGGTCGCTTAACGCGATCAAGAAGCTGGACACGCAATACGGCGTGAACCGCCTGTTTACCGCCAAGGAAGCGGAGTACGTGGTGCGCTCGCCCGAATCGCAGCATGAAACCTACCTGATGCGCTTTGAAGATTGCGCGGTGCTTCTGTGGGCGCTGCGCATGTACGAGCTGGACTGGCCGGCTGGACGCGCCGACGTGGCCGCCATCGCGCGCGTGATTCGCGACGCGGACACCGAGACGATTCTGCGCCTGGCGCGTCCCCGCCCGCTGAACGACATTCTGAACATGCACGACGTAACCTACCGCCTGCACAGCGTGTGCGTGCGCGAGGGCGACGCGGCGTTCACCGGCACGAAGCCCGACCACGACGTTGTGTATGAGCGCCACTACGCGCTGAACTGGCTCGTCGCGGTGGACGGCATTTCCGACTGGGATATGATCGTGCCGAAGACCTGACGACCTTCCGACGGGCAGGATTCCACCGCGCACGAACGCGATTGCGCGCGGAACGGCTTCGCCGCCGCGGCCAAAGCACGGCGGGATTTCGAATATGCCGCGCCGCATATGAGCATCGCTGCGCGTAAAGCGGCTTCGCCGTGGACGGCATATTCGTTCGGAAGACATGACGGGCTTCCGCCGCGCTGAACGCGATTCCGCACGGACGGCATATCTGTTTCGAAAACGGAACGACGCAGTCAACAGACGGAGCAGGGCTGCATAGGAACGGCTTCGCCGCTTTGGACGATATTCCCGGCGGAACGAAGCGATCGAGTAAGACTCGCGCGAAAGAGGAAAATGAAATGACACAAGTGGACAGGCGCGCTGCGGCCGCGGAAAAGCGGCGGGCGCGGCGCAAACGGATGCAGCGCAGGCTGTACATGTATGCGGCGGTGACGCTGGCAATCGCGCTTCTCAGCTTTTACGCCGGGTATCGCGTGGGCGGGCAGTCGCGCCGCGGACGGCAGAACATATTGCTGGTGAACGAGGCGAATCCGCTTCCGGCGGACTACGTGCCCGACGAGCTGGTGAACCTGTACACGATGCGGCATTCGTTCCGGCTGGCCAACACCGGCATCGAGCTGACGCGCGTGGCGTATGAAGCCGCGCAGGAGATGTTCGCCGCCGCCGAGGCCGAAAACGTGAACGGCTTCATCATCACCAGCGGCTACCGAAGCTACGCGCGGCAGGAGGAAATCTACAAGGAAAGCAAGCAGGGCTACGCCCAGAAGCCGGGCGCGAGCGAGCACCAGACCGGACTGTGTTTCGACGTGACCGCGCAGAACGACGGCAGCGGCTTCGAAACCACATCCCAGTACGCGTGGCTGCGCAAAAACGCGCACAAGTACGGCTTCATCCAGCGCTATCCCGGCAACAAGGCCGACGTCACCGGCATCAACTACGAGCCGTGGCACTACCGCTACGTCGGCATCGAAGCCGCCACGGAAATCTACCGCGCGGGAATCACGCTGGAGGAATATCTCGATTAAGGCTCCGCTACACAATTCGGCGGCGCGTCGGGCGACGTCTTTTCCGCCCTCTGCGGCATGAAAAATTCATTCGCCGGCTGCCCACCTCATTTGCGCGGTGTCGCCTTAAAAAAGAAGAAGCGATCGATCGGTCGCTTCTTCTTTTGGTATAAATGAAATTACGGGCGATACTTGGCGGCGACGGCTTCCAACTCGGGAAGCAGCTCGTTGAGCTTCGCTTCGTCCGCGGGGAGCACGGGCGCGCGGGCGGGGCCCACGTCGCTGGTCAGGCGGCTGGTGGTGAGCTTGAACGAGCCGGGGAACGCGCCGACGGCGTTGAAGCGCTTGATGATGAAGTTCCAGTCATCCTGCGCCTGCTGCGCGCCCTCGAGGTCGCCGGCCACGAAGCGGTTGTAGATGGCCGCCATGACGTAGGTATACGCGTTGGACGGCGCGGAGATCGAGCCCTTGGAGCCGTACTTCAGACCCTCAAGGCACAGCGTGTCTTCGCCGACGAGCATGCAGAAGCCGTCGTCCACCTGATCCATATAGCCCTTGGTGTTTTCCCACACGGCGCAGCTGTCCTTCGCGCCCGCGAGGCCCTCCTGCCGGTAGAGCCTGCCGACGGTCTCGGGGTCAAGGTTGTTGCCGGTGTTCTGCGGCAGGTTGTAGGCGAACACGGGCAGCGTGGTGGCGTGAATGACGGAGGCATAGTGCCGATACAGCGCTTCCTGCGACATTCTCCAATAGCTGGGCGTGATGACGGACACGGCGGCCACGCCCTCGCCCTCGCACATTCTGGTCATGCGGATGGTCTCCGCGGTGGTCACGAAGCCCGTTCCGGCCAGCACCGGCACGCGGCCGTTCACGGCCTTCACGGTGGCGCGGACGACCTGCATCCGCTCCTCAAGGCTCAGCGACGCGGCCTCGCCCATGCTGCCCACGGCGAACACGCCGTACGCGCCCATGGCCAGCAGCTTGTCTACCAGCGGCTTCACGCCGTCCAGATTCAGAGAACCGTCCGCATGCATCGGGGTTGCCATTGCCGGAATCAGGCCTTTAATTTCCATAGTACATTCCCATCCTTATAATTCGATTTCGCTTACGCGAAGCTCCGACTCGCGCTCGTGCTCGTAGGCGACGAACGCCGTGCCGGTCGCGGGGTTATAGATGCAGTCTGAATAGCCGGCCAGCGGGTCGTACAGAAGCGCTTCGCTCCACGTCCTTCCGTCGTCGGTCGACTTGCGCAGCGTGTGGTTGCTGCGGCTGATGTAGCTGTCGCAGTTGGTAAACAGCAGGCCGCCGGGGAAGTTGCACATGCCGCCGCAGCACGCGGGGTCGGGCAGCTGCTTTTCCAGCCACGTTTCCCAGTTTCCGGAACCGTCGGCGCTGATGGCGATATAGCGGTAGTGCGGCGCGGTATAGGGCGCGCCGTCCGGCTTGCGGGAGCGGATGTTCAGAATCACGCGGCCGTCCGACAGCGCGGCGACGCAGGTTTCGTTGGGGCTGACGGAGCCTTCCGGCTCAAAGATTTCGCCCAGCGTCCACGTTTTGCCGTGGTCGTCGGAATAAAGCGTGGAAATCTTCGACGGGCCGTGGGCGGTAATGTTGCCGGGGTTGGACGCGAGCCACACCGCGGCGATCAGCCGTCCGCCGGGCAGGCGCAGGCCGTGACCGGGGCCGACGGCGGCGCACGTCCACGGATACTCCGCGCGGCGCGCTTCCAGCGCATCCGTGATTTCCTCGGGCTCCGACCACGTAAGGCCGTCGTCCTCGCTCACGCGGTGGAACAGGCGCTTGTAGTTTTCAAGGCACAGCAGATGCACGCGCGCGCCGTCCACGATCATCACCGGGTTGTTGGTGGTGTTCTTTTTCTGGCCGGAAAGCACCATCTGCCGCGCTTCCCACGTGTGCCCGCCGTCCGTCGAGCGGCGAACGTACAGATCGATGACGGCCCAGTCGCCGCCGTGGCGCGCTTCGTAACAGGTGAGCAGCGTGCCCTTTTCGGTGGCCACGATGCCGGGAATCCGATAGAACGGATAGCCGTTTTCCCCGGCGCGCTCGATGAGCGCAGTGTTCAGCAGCTTCATACATTGTCCTCCTGTGAATTGGACGCGTCCAGCGCGATTTCGCTGACGCGCAGATCCCGATAGTCGTCGTATTCATAGGCCACGAACGCCGTGCCCGTTTTGGCATTATAGCACACGTCGCTGTAGCCGCCAAGGGTTTCGTACATCAGGCTGTCCGTCCAGCTCGCGCCGTCGTCGGGCGAAAAGCGCAGCGTGAGATAGGTGCGTGAGCGCTCGGAATCGCAGCCGCTGTACAGGATGCCGCCGGGGCAGTTCGCAAGCCCGGAGGCGCACACCGGGTCGCGCAGGTTTGTATCAAAATGCGCGTCCGTCCAGTTCGTCGCGCCATCCCGCGATACGGCCACGGCGCGGTAGTGCTCGCCCTCCGGAATGCCGCGGTGCTCGGCAAACGCCTTGCCCGGCCGCACGGAGCGCATGTTGATCAGCACGCGCCCGTCCGAAAGCTCCGCCACGGCGCTCTCGTTGGGATCGATCAGGAAGTCGGGCTTCAATACGTCGCCCGCGTGCCACGTTTTCCCGCCGTCGTCCGAATAGATCGTGCCGCAGGCGGAAGGGTTGTGCGCGGTGATGTTTTCAAGGTTGCGCGTGTACCACACCGGTACGATCAGCCGTCCGTTCAAAAGCCGCATGCCGTGCCCCGGCCCGGCGGCGATGACCGTCCAGTCGTACTGGCCGCGCGCCTCGTCAAACGCAGAGGTGATTTCCATCGGCTCCGACCACGTAAGCCCGTCGTCGTCGCTCACGCGATGAAACGCGCGCTTGTAGTTTTCCATGCCGATAAAATGAATCCGCCCGCCGTCCACGATGAACACGGGGTTGTTGGTGGTGTTCTTGCCCAGACCGTCCAGCAGCTTCACTCGCGGCTGCCATGTTCTGCCGCCGTCGACGGAGCGCTTCCCATACAGGTCGATCACCGCCCAGTCGCCCATACCGCGCGAAGCCAGCGTGTTTCGCGCCTCATAGCCGACCAGCAGCGCGCCCGTTTCGGTGGCCACAATGCCGGGAATCCGGTACAGCGGATAGCCCGCCTGAAACGCGGCTTCCACGACCGAGGTGTGCAGCTTGCGCATGTTGACCTTCCTTTCCATAGGGAAAACCCCGCGTTTTCGGGCGATTCCCCATCGGCTTCCCTGACTGTCCACTGATATGATAGCGCAAGATTCATTAATTGGATATCAGAATATTGGCAATTTCTTTATGGTTATTGCTTTTTGCGCCGAGCTATGTTACTATATGTACGGGTGAGGTGTACATGTTCTACGAACTTGAGTACCATCAGTTGGGCAAGGATGTGCTGCTCAGCACGCAGCATTCGCATGCCGACTGTCTGGAAATCATACAGACGCTGACCGGCGACGGGCAGGTGCTGATTCGCGATAATCTGTATCCGATGACGGCGGGCTGCATTTACCTGATCGACGGCACGGAGACGCACAGCACCAAGCCCCGCGACGCGGAGAACTATCTGCGAAACAAAATCATCCTTTCCGCTGAAACGGTAACGCGCGCCGCCGAGGCGCTGGGCATCAGCGGCGAAATCGAGAACCTGTTCTACCGCGACGGCGGCAAGTATTGCGTGCTGAGCAAGGAACAGGCGCAGCACGCGGACGCGCTGTTCAAGGGCATCTGCGAGCAGTATCGTCTGGGACGGCGAAACGACACGTTCCTTCTGTGGAGCGACCTGTTCCGGCTGCTGTCCTTGTCCAGCGCGGGACGCGCGACGGGCGAGGGCGCGGGGGACATGATTGACAAGATCCTGTCCTACATAAACGACAACATCTCCGGCAAGCTTTCGCTGGACGATATCAGCAAAAGCCTGCACGTGGACAAATACTACATGTGCCACTACTTCAAGGACAAGACCAGCATGACGGTCATGGACTACATCGCCGACCGGCGCATCAACATGGCCAAGCGCATGCTTCTGAACACCGGCTCCACCATCACGGAGATTTCCGGCAAGTGCGGCTATTCCAGCGCGTCCTACTTCACGCAGGCGTTCAAGAAGCTGGTCGGAAAGACGCCCGCGGAATTCCGCAGCGAGCCCTATCAGCCCAGCGGCACGCGCCCGTCGATGCTCGGCGAGGCGGATGCGTAATGCTTTCGATTATTGCCGCCCCCCCCATGGAGCGGAATAATAAATCAGGAAAAGGAGATCTGACCCATGAAGAAGCTCGTGTCCCTGTTACTCGCGCTCGCGATGGTAATGGCGATTGGTATCGTCAGCGCCTCCGCCGAGTCCGACGCGCCCCACATCGTCATCTATATGAACAACGGCGCGTTTTCCGTTGCCACCGGCTCCGATAAGAGCATGTACACCGACATGCAGAACTATATTCTTGAAAAGACCGGCGTGGTTGTGGACGTCATTCAGCCCCCGTCGGGCTCCGAGAGCGAAAAACTCGCCGTGCTGCTCGCCAGCGGCGATCAGCTGGACAGCTGGATCGGCAGTTGGATGGACTACGCCGCGGACGGCGTAATCCGGAAGCTGAACGATTACACCGATAACGAAGATTACCAGAAGCTCGAGAAAATCTGGGCCGACTGGGACGGCTGCCTTGAGGGCATGCAGGACGACAAGGGCAACATCTGGGGCGTTCCGCGCACGACCTCGACCGCCGCGTACCCTGTGTTCGTCCGTCAGGACTGGCTCGCGCAGCTGGGCATGGACATGCCCACCACCATCGATGAGCTGGAAGCCTACGTGTACGCCGTGAAGGAAGCTGATTTCTTTGGAAACGGCGGCACCATCCCGATGAGCACCACCTCCGTCTCCGACCTTGAAATGACCTTCCTTGGCGGCTTCGTGGCCACCGGCCGCGGCAACTGGATCAATGAGAAGGGTGAGGTCATGCCCTTCTACACTGCGCCCGGCTACAAGGACTTCCTCGAGACCATGCATCAGTGGTTCGAGGACGGCATCTTCCACAAGGAGTGCTTCTCCTGGGATGCCACCACGCTCCGTCAGTACATCGCGTCCGGCGCTGTGGGCTCCACCGCGCACTGGTACAGCCGCGTAACCCTCGAAAACAAGAATCTGGAAGCCAACGTTCCCTACGATTTCTCCAAGACGACCTACATCTACGGCATCTGCGAGGATGGTCTCGTGGGCGCGAACGGTCAGAAGACCCAGACCCTGAACGGCACCCGCTCCACCAGCGGCTGGCTGATTTCCAGCAAGTGCAAGAACGTGGAAGCGTTCCTGAAGTTCACCGCGTGGGCGTATGAACCCTACAACTACAACACGCTCGTGTACGGCTTCGAAGGCGAGCATTGGGCCTACGACTCCAACGATCCCGACGCCGTTGCGAACAACAAGGTCGTTACCCTCGAAGGCGGCCGCGTGTACGCCCGCGACTACGTCATCTCCCTGGGTCTGCCCACCGAGGTTCTGACCAGCGAGTACTACGACGACGGCCGTCAGGATCTGCACAACTACTGGCTGCAGCATGAACTCGGCCGCGGCGGCACCACCTGCACTATGCCCGGTGAAACCTGGCAGTGCGCCTTCGACAAGGAAGCCGTCTCCCTGAACGCCCCCTCCGCGCAGGACGTGGAAACCTACTATCGCGAGAACGCGCTCCGCTTCATCAACGGCGAGCGTTCGCTGGATGAGTATGACCAGTTCATCGAAGAGCTGTACGGCGTGGGTCTGCAGGAGTGGATCGACGAGTACACCCGTCAGTGGGACGCGTTTGAGGGCTGATTGACGGCCTGACCGGACGCAGCCGGAGGGGAACCCGCTTCCCCTCCGGAACGCATTTTTATCCAAGGTGTGAGGTGAACGAATTGACAAGCTCCGCTCTCGACAAACGATCTTCTCTCCGCGTCCGCAAGGGGCCGCTGTTCTATCTGAAGCGGGACTGGCTGCTGTATCTGCTTCTGCTGCCGGGCGTGGCGTATTTCATCCTGTTCAAGTACCTGCCGATTTTCGGCATCATCATTTCCTTCCAGAACTATAAGCCGTTCTTCGGCGTAAGCGGCATCTTCACCAGCGAATGGTTCGGCCTTTACTGGTTCAGGCGCTTCATGTCGTCCTACTATTTCTGGCGGCTGATGCGAAACACCTTCCTTCTGAGCTTCTATTCGCTTCTGTGGTCGTTCCCGTCGGCGATTCTGCTGGCGCTGCTGATCAACGAATTGCAGAACAAGCACTTTAAGAAGCTCGTGCAGACGATTTCCTATCTTCCGCACTTCCTTTCCATCGTCATTATCGCGGGCATCATCCGCAGCCTTCTGAGCACGGATGGCGGCCTTTTCAATACAATCATCGTGCTGTTCGGCGGACAGCCGATTTATTTCCTCGGCGCGCCGCAGTATTTCCGAACGATCTACGTGGTCTCCGGCGTGTGGCAGTCCATCGGCTGGAACACCATCATTTATCTGGCCGCCATTGCCGGCGTGGACGGCAGTCTGTATGAGGCCGCCGAGCTGGACGGCGCGGGCGTGTTCCGCAAAATGTGGCACGTGACGCTGCCCGGCATCCTGCCGGTCATCTCATTGCAGCTGATTCTGAACGTGGGCAACCTGCTGAACGTGGGCTACGAGAAGGTGCTGCTTCTGTATAACGACGCCATTCTCGAAACCGCCGACGTCATCGGCACCTACGTATACCGCGAGGGTCTTCAGAACCAGAGCTATTCCTACTCCACCGCGGTCGGCCTGTTTACGTCCGTTCTGGCGATGGTGATGGTGCTTGGCTCCAATGCCATCTGCAAGCGCCTCGGACAGGAGGGAATCTGGTAATGGCAAAGAAAAACCGCAAGATTGCAAGCCGCGGATACCGCGCGTTCCGCGTGTGCAATGTGATCATTATGCTCCTTCTGATGGTCGTGATTCTGGTGCCGATTCTTTCTGTGGTGGTCAATTCGTTCGTCAGCGCGGCCGAAATCGCCCGCCGCGGCGTGTTCATCCTGTGGCCGGAGGAGATCGACATCGGCAGCTATCAGTACCTGTGGGAGTGCCGCGGAAACATCCTGCGCGCCTACGGCAACACGCTGTTCCGCACGGTCGTCGGCACGGCGCTGTCCCTGATCGTCACGGCCATGATGGCGTACAGCCTGTCCAAAAAGTACCTGAAGGGCCGCGTGGTGATCAACGGCATGGTGTTCTTCACGATGCTGTTCGGCGGCGGCCTGATTCCGACGTACATGGTCGTGAAGATGTTCGGGCTGATCGACTCCCTGTGGTCGATGGTCATCCCCGGCATGGTGAGCGCGTGGAACATGTTCATCATGCGCAACTTCTTCTACTCCATCCCGGAAAGCCTTGAGGAAGCCGCGCTGATCGACGGCGCGAACCAGGCGCAGATCATGATTCGCGTGACACTGCCCCTGTCCAAGGCCGTGCTCGCCACCATCGGCCTGTTCTACGCCGTGGGTCACTGGAATAGCTGGTTCGACGCGATGCTGTATATCAATACCTCGACCAAGCTGCCCATGCAGAACATTCTGCGCAACATCATCAACTCCGTGTCCGACCTCGAGGCGCTCGGCTCCGAACAGTTCGAACTGATGGACGTAAAGCCCGCCTCCACCTCCCTCCGCTGCGCGGTCATCGTAATCACCGCCACCCCGATTATCGTGGTCTATCCTTTCGTCCAGAAATACTTCGTAAAGGGCGTAATGATTGGCTCGGTGAAGGGCTAACCTGCCGGGGAACAAGCTCCCCTCACCAGCAGCCGCGTCAGAATCTTCAGTTTGACGCGGCTGCTTTTTCCGCCTCCCACAGGAATCGTTTTAATTGCAATTCGAGAGGGCTGCACGCCCTCTTTTGCTTTGGGAGACAGGGGGAAAATTCGCTTCCTGATGGGCGGATTTGTGTTGAAAACGGGCTTTTGCGGGTACGGAGGTTGCGGGGTGGCGGGGTTCCTGGTATAATGGGGGTGGGAAGACGGCGCGAGGTCGGGAGGGACGGATATATGGCTGGGGTTCGCATTCGCAGGGCGTGTGTGGGTTTGGCGCTTCTGGTGGTGGTGGCGGGGCTGTTTTTGAGCGGCTGCACGGCGGGCGGGGAGCGCGGCGAGAAGGCGGAGGTTCTGGTGATCAATGTCGGCAAGGGCGACGCCATCCTTGTGAAGACCCGGGGACGCGCGTATCTGATTGACGCCGCGAAGGCGGAGCGGTGGGGCATGGTACAGTCCATGCTGAAGCAGGAGGGCGTGACCAGTCTGAACGGCGTGTTCCTGACGCACACGGACAAGGATCATGCCGGCGGGCTGACGCCGCTGGCGCAGAGCGGAATCGAGGTGGGCGCGTGGTACGCGTCCGGGTACTGTCTGGATTATGGGCACGGGGAAAAGCATCCCGCCGTGCAGGCGGCGGCTCTGCGGGGGCGCGAGGTGACGTGGCTATATGCGGGCGACGGCGTAGACGGGCTGTTTGACGTGCTTGCGCCGTCCGTCGCGGCGACGGACAAGGACGACAACAATTCGCTGGTGATGATGCTGAACGCGGGCGGCGGGAAGGTGCTTCTGACGGGCGACATGGAGTTTCCCGAGGAAGAAGTGCTTTTGAATTCCGGCGCGGCGCTTGGCTGCGACATTTTGAAGGTGGCGAACCACGCGGACAACGATACCCTGAGCGAGGCCTTTGCCAACGCGGCGCGGCCGAAGCTGGCGCTGATTTCCACCGATCCCTATGAGAAAACCGGCACGCCCGACGCGGGGCTGCTGTCGCGGCTGGAAGCCGTCGGGACGCAGGTATATCGCACGGATTTCACGGAAGCGGGGCTTCGCGCCACGCTGGAAGCGGGCGGCGCGAAGGTCGAGAGCGTTTCGTGGAACGCGCGTCCGGCGCGTTGCGAGACGGTTTCCATTTCGGAAATCGACGTGGCGGGCGACCGGCTGACGCTGTGCAATTCCGGCGGCGAGGCGGTTGCGCTGGACGGGTGGTATCTGTATTCCGGCCGCGGCGGGGAATTCTTCGCGTTTCCTGCGGGAACGCAGCTCTCCGCGGGCGCGAGCGCGACGGTCGGCGGGTGGTCTGCCGGGACGGTGGATTTCCTGTGGGACGAGAAGCGCGTGATACACAAGTCGAAGGAGGACGTGCTGACGCTGTACGATTCGTGGGGGCGCGCGGTTTCGTCCGCAGCGGCGAACGGGTGAGAATGTATATATAATAGAAGAAACCGGCGCTGGACGGAGTTGTCCGGCGCCGGTTTCGTCAGATTTTGCGGCCGAAAAGGCCGTCGCGGGAGCAGAACCAGAGAAGCGTGCCGTGCGCGAAGAAGGGCAGGCGGGCTTCCGCGTCGCTCTTCGAGCAGAGTTTTTTCACGGCCGGCGTATCGCCGGTGTGGAACGCGAGGAAGGAGAGAAAGTGGCCGCGGCGCATCTCGTGCGGCGAGGAAACGTGCTGGCGCAGAAGGCGAATCAGGGCTCCCGTTCGAATTTGATCCATTGCGGCGCCTCCCGAAGCGTATTGCAGCAGACCGGGAGCGGGGTTTCAATGAACGAACCGCAGAGTCCGCGCATGGAGGGGATGTTTTGAAGCTTCTCAGAGCGCGCCGCTGTCCGACGGCGGGAGGGCTTCCGCCTGGAGCGACAGACGGATGACCAGCAGACAATCGGCGCTTTCAAGGCGCGACGGGTCGAAGGTGAGCGTATCGCAATCCATGCTTCGAATGCCGCCGCCCACGTCGAAGCCCAGCGCGGCCAGCACGCGGTCGTCGCCGGGGGATACGGCGAGCTTTTGCCCATTCTTATAGGAAGCAAAGCTCCAGCCGATCAGGGTTTCCGGCAGCTCGAAGCGGGTAAGCTCCGTGCCGCCGTCCGGATTTGCGCTCAGCTGCACGTTCGCGCCGCGCGGGGATTTGTCGGCGCGATCCACGGTGACGAACAGATGCAGGCTTTCCGTCGTCACGGGAACCATGGCCGGCGCGCCTTGCTGGCACGCGCCCTTCTGCCACAGCTTCGCGTACAGCATGCCGCCGCCCGCGTTATGGCCGAGGGAGAGGTCGAAGTCCGCGATGAACGTGTTCCCATGGGTGGACGCTTCGCGCAGGCGCAGGGAGTCGGCCTTCGAAAGCGGGCTTGTGAGGAAGCCCACGGCCAGCGCGGCGCACAGCAGAAGCAGAACCGCCGCCGTCCACGCCCACGTCCTGCGCCGGGAGAGCAGCTGGCGCACGCGGTTTTTCACGTCCGCGCCGCCGAAGGCCGTCGGGTGCAGCCGGAGGGCATTGCGCGGCGCGCTCATGAACACGAGCGCCAGCGCGTAATCGGCGCGCGCGTCCGGAGAGAGCGTTCGCACGACGCGTTCGTCGCAGGCGAATTCCACATCTCGACAGAACAGCGCATAGGCGAGCCACAGAACCGGATTGAACCAGTAGACCGCCAGCAGCAGGAAGCCCAGCGGCTTGGCGATGAAATCGCCGCGGCGAATGTGCGCGCGCTCGTGCGCGACGGCGCAGGCGGCGGTCTTTTCATCGATATTCGCCGGCAGGTAGATGCGCGGGCGAAGCAGGCCGAGCACGAAGGCGGTGGGAAGGCCGGGGACTTCATATACGTTTTTGGAGATTTTCCGGGCGTTCTTCACGCGCAGACGCAGGCGAATGGAGGAAAGCAGCAGGTAAATGATCAGCGCGGCGGCGCCCGCAAGCCATACGCAGGCGGCGACCTGAGCGGGCGCGATACCCGCGGAGACCATCGCGGCGGGCGCTGCGGCCTGCCGGACGCTTCCGGCCGCTGCGGTTGGAACGGAGGCCGGCAGGTCGAGCGCCGGTAGCACGCACAGCGCGCTTTCCAGCGTGAACGGCCAGAGAAGCTTCAGCGCCACAAGCCCCCACAGCAGCGGGAAAATCCACTTCGGCGCGCGGCGAAACAGCGCGCGCAGGCAGAGCACGGCGAGCGCCAGCCCCGCCGCCTGAAGGCTTCGCTCCGCGAGGGTGAGAAACAGGTCAGTCAGTTGGTTCATCATGGTGGTTTTCCTCCCGGTATTGGCGAATCATGCGCAGCATCTCGTCCATGTCCGCGTCCGAAACCCGATCGAGCCGGGAAAAGGCGGAGATAAAGGCGGGCAGGGAGCCCTGAAAGCGCGTTTCCAGCAGCTCGCCGACCTCGGCGCTTTCGGCTTCGGCGCGGCTGACCAGCGAGGTGACGACGCAGTTTTCGTTCTTCACCACGCCGCGCTCGGACAGCCGCCGGATGACGGTGTAGGTGGTTGTGGGCTTCCAGTTCAGCTTTTCCCGGCACAGCGCGGCCAGCGCGCCGCTGCGAATCGGCTCGTTTTCCCACAGAAGCTGACAAAAGCGGTACTCGCTTTCAAAAATCCTTGGCGTCGCCATGGCAGACGCTCCCTTCTCATTTGATGCGACGTTAGTCTAACACGTTAGAGCAAAGCTGTCAAGCGAAAAAATGCGTAAATCTCCGTTGAATTGTCCCATTTGTTCTGGTAAAATATAGGACGAAGATCATAAGGGGGCGCATTGTCTTGAAACGGAAGCTGCTTTGGACTTCTCTGCTTGCCTGCCTTCTGCTCGCGCTGCTTTGCTGCGCGGCGGAAAGCGGCGATTTCACCATCGACGAAAACGGCGTGTTGACGAAATACACCGGCAGCGACGCCGTCGTTACCGTGCCGGACGGGGTGACGGCCATCGGGAAGGAAGCGTTTTACGCAAAGAGCGCGATCACGGAGATTCATCTGCCGACGGGGATCACCTCGATCGGGGATTCTGCGTTTCAAAACTGCACCGGGTTGACGGAGCTTCAACTGCCGACGGGGATTACCTCAATCGGGGATTCTGCGTTTCAAAGCTGCACCGGTCTGACGGAGCTTCAACTGCCGACGGGGATCACGTCGATCGGGGATTCTGCGTTTCAAAACTGCACCGGTCTGACGGAGCTTCAACTGCCGACGGGGATTACCTCAATCGGGGCTAACGCGTTTCGAAGCTGCACCGGGTTGACGGAGATCGTCGTGCCGGACAGCGTTGAGACGATAGGAGACAATGCTTTTTATGACTGCTCCAGCCTTACGTCGCTCCGGCTTTCGCAGGGGCTGAAGACGCTGGGCGCGAATGTCTTTCTGAGCTGCGACAGTCTGACGGAAATAGAAATTCCGGCTGGAGTGGAAAACGTTGGAAACTATATCGCCTCCAATACGCTGCGGCTTCGCTGTGCCGTTGGCAGCAGCGCGGCGAAAGCGCTGTCCAAGGCGCAAAACGACTTTTGGGTGGAAGATTTTCAGCTGAGATACGCCTTTGACAGCGACGGCAGCGCGGCGAGCCTGACGCTGAAGAAGTACGCGGGCGACGCTGCGTCGGTCACGATTCCGGACGGAGTGACGATTGTCGGGGATTCCGCGTTCGAAAGGAATGCTTCGCTGACGGCGGTGGTTCTTCCGGACAGCGTCGTTACGATCGGGGCGAACGCGTTTCAGAGCTGCACAGGTCTGACGAAGGCGGAGCTTTCCTCAAAGCTCGAGAAAATCGCAAACTACGCGTTTGATAATTGCAAGGCGTTGAAGGAGATTCAGATTCCTGAAACGGTTACGGAGATTGGCAGTGGCGCGTTTCAGTATTGCGCGGGTCTGACGGAGCTGACGCTTCCGGAGGGACTTCAGACGATTGGAGAAAGCGCGTTTGTAGGCTGCAGCGGACTTACGCGGCTGGCGATTCCGGACGGAGTGCAGAGCGTGGGCATCAATGCGTTTCATTCTACCAACGCGCAGCTGTGCTGTTCGATGGGGAGCCGCGCGGCCGAGGCGCTTTCCAGAGTGGGATACGATTTCTATACGGAGACTTGGAAGCTGCGCTATACGTTTGACAGCGATAAGCAGGTGAACGGTCTGCGCGCGGAGCGGTATCTGGGCAGCGACGCGGCGGTTACGCTGCCGGAGGGAACGACGCTGATTGGCGGCTCCGCGTTTAAGGACTGCGCGTTCATTACGTCCGTCACGCTGCCGGAGAAGCTGCTTTCTATTGGTAATTATGCGTTTTCCGGCTGCATGGGGTTGACGGAGATCGTGATTCCGGACAGCGTGACCACAATCGGCAGCTACGCGTTTTCCGGCTGCACGGGGCTGACGAGGGTGGTTCTGCCCGCCGGGCTGACTGCGATTCCGGACTGGTGCTTTAACAACTGCGAGAAGCTGCCGGGAATTGCGATTCCGGAGACGGTTACGTCGATTGGAAGCTGCGCATTCCGCTATTGCAGCGCGCTGACGGCGATCACGCTTCCGCAGGGGCTTCAGACGCTCGGCGGGAACGCGTTCCTGTATTGCGAAAACCTGCCTTACGTGGATGTTCCGGATACGCTTGAGAGCGCGGGTTACAGCATAGCGAGCGATACGACGCAGCTTCGGTGCTCCATCGGCAGCAGCGCGGCGTACGCGCTGTCTAAGAACGGCAATTCATTCTATAACAATGGTTACAGGCTGTGCTACACCTATGCCGACAGGGACGGCAGCGTGACCGGACTGGTGCTTCTAAAATATGCAGGTACGGAAGCGGAGGTTCGCGTGCCGGATGGCGTGACGGAATTGGGAAGTCTCTGCTTCTGGAAGAATTCCGTCGTGACAAGTATTGTTCTGCCGGAAACTGTGATAAAAATCGGGTGGGAAGCGTTCAGCGAATGCAAAAACCTGACCAGCGTTACAGTTCCGCAGGGCGTTGTGGAAATTCAGAGCGCAGCCTTTTCGATGTGTCCCAAGCTGAAGGTCATTGACATACCGGATGGATTGCAAAAGGCGGCATGGCTGGCGGAGGACGACGTGCGGCTTCGCTGTTCCTTCGGCAGTTCCGCGGCGTTTGCGCTTTCAAAAGGAGGCAACAATTTCTGCGCGGGCGATTTCCAGATGCGTTATCTCTTTGATGACGAGGGCAACCGGAACGGTTTGCGCCTGAACAAATATCTGGGAACGGACGCAGAGGTCACGGTGCCGGAAGAGGTGACGGAGACAGGTTCCGCGTTTAGCGGATGCGCGACGGTAACGAAGATTACGCTGCCTGCCGGGCTTACGAATCTGAAGAATTCCGCGTTTTCCGATTGTACGGCTTTGCGGGAGATCGTCATTCCTGAAAGCGTGACCTCCATTGGAGAATCCGCGTTCGATGGATGTGCGTCCCTGATAGAAATCCGTTTGCCTGCGGGGATTACGGAGATTCCTACGGCGCTTTTCTCCGGCTGCAAAGCTCTCTCGGCGGCCTCGATTCCAGAGGGCGTGGTTTCCATTGGCAGCGGCGCATTCAGAAACTGCGCGTCCTTGACGGAGCTGGCGCTTCCGCAGGGGCTGAAGAAGATCGGCAGCAACGCGTTTATTGGCTGCAAGAGCCTGACGTATATTGAAATTCCGGACGGCGTGGAGACGGTCGAGTATTTTATTGCTGAAAGCACGATTCAGCTTCGCTGTGCCATCGGCAGCTCCGCGGCGATTGCGGTTTCCAGATCGAACGACGGCTTCTACAGCGACGATCTGTATCTGCGCTATACCTTTGACGGCGACGGTGTGCAGAACGGCCTGACGCTGATGAAATACGTCGGCACGGGTGCGGAGGTCATCGTGCCGGACGGCGTGACAAAGCTGCAATCCAATGCGTTTTCCGACTGCAAGACGCTCACCAAGGTGACGCTTCCTGCTTGGGTGACGGAATTGCCAAACTCGCTTTTCAGCGACTGCGCGGCGCTTTCAGAGATCGTCATTCCCGACGGCGTTACCGCCATCGGCGACAGCGCGTTCAAAAGCTGCGCCAGTCTGACGGAAATTGTGCTGCCGCAGGGGCTGAAGAGGATCGACGGATATGTATTCCTTGGCTGCGCGGGGCTTTCGTATATCGACATTCCGGACGGCGTGGAGAAGGTTAACGGCAGGATTGCGAGCGAGTCAACTCAGCTTCGCTGTTCGCTCGGCAGCTCCGCGGCGATTGCGCTTTCCAAGTCGGACAACGGCTTCTGCGTGGATGGACTCCGGCTGCGTTATCGCTTTGACGACGATGGAAATACGAACGGACTGACCGTGAAACGCTACCTCGGCAGCGAAACGGAGGTTACGGTTCCGGACGGCGTGGACTCCATTGGCGATAGCGCGTTCTATGGTTGTACGGGGCTGACGAAGCTGGCGCTTCCGCAGGGGCTGAAGGAGATCGGAGTCAATGCGTTTCTTGGCTGCGAGGGGCTTTCGTATATCGACATTCCGGACGGCGTGGAGACGGTTGGCGACTGGATCGCGAGCGAGTCAACTCAGCTTCGCTGTTCGATCGGCAGCTCCGCGGCGATTGCGCTTTCCAAGTCGGACAACGGCTTCTGCGTGGA
>OLOV01000399.1_pt1 | contig 38470 bp, 45 predicted proteins | sample 1672931 | NCBI WGS metagenome assembly OLOV01 (sample SAMEA3136738, study PRJEB25190) | human gut metagenome | biome: human gut; feature: human-associated habitat; material: faeces | place: Austria | collected 2013 | reverse complement strand
AAAACTTAAATATATTATTTTATTTCTAAACTAGATTTTACTTTTACAATTCACCAACAGATACAAAAATTAAAAAAATGGTTATAGGGTATTGACAGATTAATATAGATGGTAGTATAATAATTATGTTGTCAAATCGCGGGGTGGAGCAGTTGGCAGCTCGTCGGGCTCATAACCCGAAGGTCGATAGTTCGAGTCTATCCCCCGCAACCAGCTTATAGCAAGTCTTTTAAAGATTTGCTATTTTTTATTTTACCCCTAAAAAGTGCCATTTGGGGAAATTTTGGGGAAGAAATCCTCAAAAACCATTGATATAACTAATAAAATTTCAGTAAAAGACTATGGGAAACCTAAAAATATATTTAGTAGTCTTTTACTTTTTTATCGTGAAAAGTTTAATGACTTTAGTGAAAAAAGATTTTTATTGACGTCCAGGTAGTAACAGATTTTCTAATGCAAATCCAGCAGTTTTATTATGAGCAATAATTGGATGTACATAGAAATTTAATGTTGTTGTTATTTGTGCATGTCCTAGTCTTGCTGATACTATTGGGACTTCAATATTTTGTGCTATGAGTAAGGTCGCATTTGTGTGCCTTAACCCATGAAAGTTAATTACAGGTAGTCCTATTTGTTCTACAAATTTTACAAACCACTTACTAATAGTAGAAGGATGCATTGGTTTTCCATCTGCTTGTACAAATAACCTATTTGAATCAATCCATAATTCACCACAAAGCTCTTTTTGATTGTCATACCATATTTTATATTCTTCAAGTAATGAAACAACGAAATCTGGTATTCCAATTTCTCTTATTGAGTTTTCTGTTTTTGGCATTTTTGTAAATACACCTGTTTCTGCTAAATATTGACTAGAACGATTAATGCATACAATTCCATTTCTAAAATCAATATCGTCCCATTCAATCCCCATAAGCTCTCCAAGTCTAACTCCAGTAAATAGTGTTAATAGGATAGCAACTTTATATTTGATTTGATCATTTGTAAGTTCCATTAAGTTAGAAACTAATGCTTTACTTTGTTCATCATCATAGTATCTTCTTTTAGGTTTTCTAGTCTTAGGTGGTTGAACACGTTCAGCAGGATTTGCTAGTATTAGTTGCCAATAGACTGCTTTTTGTAACATAGCATGAAGAAGTCTGTGATGTTCTACAATAGTTTTTGATGATAAGGGTTTTCCTGTTTTTTTACCATTGTTATTTTTTCTTCTTACTATTTGAGTATCTTTACTTAGCAAATCATAGAATTGCATAATGTCAGTAGGTTTAATCTTATCTACATGGAAATGTGAAAAGTAAGGTATAATTCTACTATTTAGCATTCCTAAATATCTAGTATATGTTGAAGGTGCAAGTTCTTTTTCTCCATAATCTCTTTTCCATATTTCGACAAAATCTTCAAATTTAAAAGATTTTCCTTCAATATATAAACCTTTTTCACAATCAGCAACGAATTTAGCAAGTTCTATTTTAGCTTCCTTCATACTTTTGCAATGAACAGTCTTGGTTTTCTTAATAGGTTTTCCTTTTAAGTTGTATCCAACACATTTGACTAATCTGTAACTATCTCCTTTTCTTTTTTCAATACTCCCAGCCATTACCTTTTTCACCTCCTTTCAGGCATACATATGGGTGGGAGGGAGTAACAATATATCTGTTAACAATACATATTATACAATATCTGTTAACGATATGCAAGTGGTAGGATAAAATTTATCAAATATTCTTAAAATTATTTATTAAATCAATGAAATACGATATAATAGGGGCAAGAGAAATAGTATTTGTCGCCTGTTAACAATATTGTAATATTGTTAACAAATAGAATAAAGATAAATAGTAATTTGTGTTGCAGTTGTAAATTTTACTTTAATATGGTATTATATAAATATTTTTTATTAGAAACCCAGTTTAAAATGCTTTTTTAATGGAGGTTAATATGTTATTAGTAAGTTATATTATTTTTTTAATTGTTAGCTTAATTGTAGGTTCAATGTTGGGAGGAATATATTTAGCAGTAGCAATAGTATTAGATGTTGTTCTTCTACTTTTACTTATTTATCACCATTCTTCTAAATATGATTATATTTGTCCATCTTGTAATAAAAGATTTTCAATTACTTTTTTCCAAGATATGTTTAGTCTAAATAATGGAAAAAAGGGGAAATATTTAAGATGTCCATATTGTAATCAAAAAAATTGGATTCAAGAAAAAATTAAAGGAAAACTAGATAAATAGAAAAAAGCAAAATACTGGGTTACTACAAGAGAGAATAGTAGTTCTATTCTCCCTTTGAAAATTCAGACAAATTACAATAAATAGGGCCTAATAATTATTTGCAATTATCAGTCTTTTATAATATAATTGTAAAGTAGTTTTACAAATATATTATTTGATTTTTGAAGGGATAAATTTACGATGAAAGAAAATACAGTAATTATAATAACAATGATAATAAATTTAATAGTGGCAATAATGAAAATAACTTTAGGTATAATTTTCTCATTTTCAACATTAATAGCTGATTCGATACAATCATTTATAGACTTTGTTACTGACATTACTAGCTTAATAGCAAATAAAATAGGAAAAAGGAGAGCTAACAATACATATCCGTTTGGATACGGACAAGTATATTATTTAGCAAATCTTTTTACAGGAGTGTTGTTGTTTTTAATTGGGATATTTATACTTTATCAATTTTTCTTTTTTGAAGGAAATTTAAAGCCAAATCTTACATTATTTATTTTTATTATAATAATATTAGTTATGAAATCAATAGTTGTAAAATTACTCAATCATTATGGAAAAAAGTTTAAAAGTGAATTAATGATAGAAGCATCCAAAGAATCTAATGCAGACTTCATATCAACTTGTGTAGTTTTGGCTATATTTATATTGACACTTTTGGAAAGCTATATACCAATCAATATAAATATTGATAAAATCGGTAGCTTAGGTATGTCAATATATGTATTCTACACATCAATAAAAATGATAATAAATAATATTAGGGGAATTCTTACAAATGACGAAGAAAATAACGAAATAAAAGAAGAAATAATTAAAGAATTAGGTAAATTCAAAGAACTAAATTTTAAAAAGGTAAAAGTTATAAAAATGTCAGCATATTATAGTGTATTTATACAAGTTGAAGCACAAGAAAATCTAACAATAAAAAAATATCTATCAATTGAAAGAAAAGTAAAATCTAATTTAAAAACTAAAAATAAATTGATTAGATTTATAGATATAGAACCTGTTTAAAATTATTGAATTATTTTAGTAACATTATATTGCATTGTTATATCTGTAAATGTATAGCAGGATCTATTGAATAATTATAATTACAAATTACAATTTATTAGGATGCTAACAAGATTTTGGCATTATTCACAACAAAGTAATAGAAATTCAAAAGTTCTATTGCTTTTTTTATTCTTATAAAGTATAATTAGTATGAAATGTATAACAAATTAAATTGTGAGGTGTAATTTATGGAAAAGGATAAATATGTAGGAATCTGTAAAGTTGGAGAAAAAGGGCAAATAGTAATACCTGCTCAGGCAAGAAAAATGTTTAATATTAATCCAGGTGATTCAATTATTGTACTTTGTGATAAAGAAAAAGGAATTGCATTAGTCAAATCGGATATAATAGAAGATTTAACTGATAAAATTTTACCAAAAGGAGATAAATAAAAATGAATGAGAGAAGACATTATTTAGATAATATAAGATGGATTACGCTATGTTTTGTTATTATATATCATGTGTTTTATATATTTAATTCAAGTGGTGTAGTTTCAAATATTGGCGTAACAGGGATTAAAGAATTAGATAGTATTTGTGTTTTTATATATCCTTGGATTATGTGCTTATTATTTGTGGTATCAGGAGTTTCTACAAAATATTCATTAAATAATAAAACAAACAAAGAATTTATCAAAGATAGAGCAAAAAGAATATTAGTACCAAGTGTTATAGGGATTTTTGTATATGGTTGGATAAGTGGATGGACAACCAATTATTATGGCGATATATTTGCAGGAAATGGAGATATGATTCCAAATCCAATTAAATACATTATTTATTCTTTAATAGGTATTGGACCATTATGGTATGCTCATGTATTGTTTGTAGCATCACTACTAATTGTTCTAATTAGGAAAATAGATAAAAAACAAAAAATTGATAAACTATTTAATAAAATAAATTTACCAATTTTATTCTTATTGTTTTTAATGGTTTGGGGATCTTCATTTATACTAAATACGCCTGTTGTTACCGTATATAGATGGGGAATATATTTATTGATGTTTATATTAGGTTATTATATATTTTCAAATGATAAGATTATTGAAAATTTAGAAAAAATATCAATCCCGCTAGGAATAATATCATTTATTATTGGAATTATATTTACAATAATGAACTATGGTGCTAATTTTGGTTCAAATGAATTTTTAACTAATATATTTACTAATATTTATATATGGCTTGTAATTTTATCGGCTTTTGGAGTTGGTAAGAAATTTTTGAATTTTGATAATAATTTTACAAAGTATATGAATAAAAACAATTTTTGTTTTTATGTATTACACTATACTATACAAATTATTATAGCATTTATTTTAGTAGAATATATCAAGTTACCTTACTTTATACTAAATTATATAATATTATTGATTGGAACAATTATTCTTTTACCAATAATTACTGAAATATTAAAAAGAATACCTATAATAAACAAGTTATTATTAGGAACAAAAAATAAATAATAAGATGTTAACAAGATTTTGGTATTGTAAACAAATATAATATAAAAAGCAGGAGTTAATCCTGCTTTGTTTTGTCTTGAGAATCTAACCATTTATCGAATTCTGCTTCAGTTATTTTTCCTTTTTTTAGTTTAGCCTTAAACTCATTACCTTTTTTATTAAATTCTTCGTAGTCTTTTTTATAGAAAGGCTCATCTTTATATCTGTTAGAATAAGTGCACTTTATTTGTTGAATTTGTCTAAATCTTGCTAATACGGGATTATTTTTCATTTTTCTTTTTTGCTGTTCTTTACTTCCAATATCCTTACATGTAATTTCACCATCTATAATCCTATCACAATAACAAATAGTAGCTTTTGGTGTTAAAAAGTATCTGCCACAATTACCACAGATTTTTACATACCAATTGTTTATACTTATTATATCGTAAAGCATAATATAAAAAGCAGTATATAAATTATCTGTTTCATATTTATATTCATGAGATATTTCTTCACCTTTTGGATCCATAGCTTTAATTATACCTATAACAAGTTCTGGAATTCTTGTATCAACATATTCATAAGTATAATCTAATGAATTTATAGCTTTGAAATTATTAGATATATTTTTAAAAGGTCTATTATTAGTTTGATTAAATACAAAGAATCTTTGCTCTCTAGTTAAGTCTTTAGATAGTCTTTTTGTGTAGTCATTAATATTTAACTGATAAACTAAATCTATACACATCCTAAATATAGTTTGCATTTTTTTTGCTTCATTTACAACTTTATCATAATATTTTTTAGCAATTGTACTAATAGTATTTATTTCATATAAAGTATTTAGTTTTATATAATCTGAATCTTCTTTATCTAGTTTATCCATTACTAAATCATAATAGTTTATAAAAAAAACGATGTATTCATTAATACTATTTAAATCATAACTAATAAAATCTAATAAAGGTAGTTCAAATTGCTCTTCAATTTCTTCATATTTAAAGCCGATATATCCATCTAATCTATTAATTTGATCGTTATAAGATAGTGTCGAACGAGAAATATTAGAAGAATAATACTTTTTCATATTTTCAGCATATTCTTTAGAAATTTTATCTCTTTGCTTTTCTGTTTTAGCATTTTCTCCTTTATTAATCATCATTTTTGAATATTCATCTACAGACATGTTTTCAAATTTCTTATTTAATTCAACATATTCTTTATAATAATATCCAACAATTCGCTTTAATTTATGAGTGTGAATGTTAGCATTATAGGATAGTATGATGCTATTTTCTTTTTTCATATAACCTCCTCATTTTGTTAACAAAATATAAATGTAATGTGAATTTTAAAAGTGCTAACAAAACTTCAAAAAATAAATTATTCTATAGGAATTTTACCATAACGCATGGTATTATTACAATAGTTAACAAGGAAAACTTTATAAAACTTGTTAACTTGGACAAGTAACCTAAATTACTTAAAGAAAGGAGGAAGTTGTATGGAGCTACAAAAAATACAAAGGACAACACTAACAATGAAAGAAGCAGCAGAGTATTTAGGAATATCTTACTGGTTAATAAATCAATTAGTAAGAAGAAAAGAAATACCATGCTCCAAAGTTGGTGGAAAATTCTTGTTTAGAGTTCAAGTATTAGATGAATATTTAAGCTCAAAAGAACAAGAATCTGTAAATTACTAATTAAATAAGAAAGTGAGGAAAGGAGGACATGTATGGAATACAGTGGTTTAAGGTAGACAGAAATATCTTTAATAATAGGAAAATTCAATTACTTCTGAAGAAGAGAGATGGAGACTTATACTTTAGAGTATGGATACAATTACTATCAATAGCGGTTGAATGTGGTAACGACGGACGATTAGGTATCGGAGAAAAACCGATTACCTACGGAGATTGTGCGAAGATCATGGGAAAAACTTCGGACAAGATACGCAGAATAATGGAAGAATTCCTTGAGTTAGGAATGTTAAAAAAAGAAGGTGAAACATTTTTAATTAAAAATTGGGAGAAGTACCAAAGTATTGATAAATATGAAAATTATCAAGAAAATAACAGGCAAAGACAAAGAAAATATCGTGAAAAGTTAAAAGCTGAAGGTGAAAAAAGTAACGTTACAGTAACGTTAAATAACGCGGAAGAAGAGAAAAGAATAGAAAAGAAAACAAAAGAAGAAAGAAAAGAAGAGATAAGAAGAGAGGAGGATGAAAATGGGTTTAGAGAATACAAATTACAATGAAGTTATTAACAATAAACATAAAAAATGTGAATTCTGTGGACGAGAATTGGAGCCAATAGGATTTGATTATTTATATGTAAATATATCTCCAGATTGTATAGATTATAAAAGATGTACTTGCGATAAAGCTCAAGAGTATTGGAAAGAAAAAGACAAGAAAGAGTATGAAGAACAAAAACGAAATAGATTTAGAAGCATTATAAACAGAATTTATAAAGAAAACTATGTTAGAAGAAATATTCAAAATTTGAACTTTGAAAATTTCTATTCAGATCAAAATAATCAATATGCAGTAAAAGTGGCAAGAGACTTCACAAACAAAAATAAAGCAAATATACAAGCCAATGGACTGATAATAACAGGCAAGTCAGGAGTTGGAAAAACACATTTAGCAGGTGCTATTGCAAATAGATTAATTGAAGCTGATAAGATAGTTTTAATGGGTAGATTAACAACTTTATTGGATATGATAAAGGAAACATTTAGAGATAATACTAAGTCTGAAAATGAATTAATTGAACTATATTCCAATGTAGATATGATAATAATTGATGATTTAGGAACAGAAAGAATAAGCAGTTGGGCATTAGAAAAACTATACACAATTATTCAAAATCGATGTGAAAATGGATTACCAATTATTATTACAACAAGGTTTAATAAGAAAGGATTAATTGCAAGATTTAGTTATAGTAATGACCAAGATTTAGTAGATGCAACAATCTCAAAATTGTATCAAATGTGTTATGGAATAACACTAAAAAGTATGAAAAAAGAGTTAGTATAAGTCGGCAAAACTAAAATACTAACCCTATCAAGTTAATAATATTTTAATATAAAAAATAAAAAAAGTAAATAGAAAGAGAGAAACAAATTATGAGAAAAGTATATGAAGGATATAAATTAATTGAAACAAAAGATATTGAGGCACATAGATTAATACCAAGAAATGGATTCGATGTAAGGGATTATGTGTTAGCAAAAAGAAGAATTAAATCTGAAGGAATAACAGAACCTTTTGAGATTATAAAGAGAGGTAATAGATATTTATTAAAGTCAAATCCTATTACTTTTATTGCAGCAAGATGTTTAAGATATAAAACAGTTCCATGTCTAATTAGGAACCCAAGATATGAAATTATATTGCATAGAACATTAAGAAATTTAGACATTGATTAGTAAAAAAAGAGTACTTGGACTTGCTATTTAAGTCCAAGTATTTTTCTTAAATAAGGTACGAAAAATGAATAAAAGATGTATTAAAAGTGAGAGAAAAAGTACAAAAATAGGTACAAATAATGTAGATGTATTGTCCTAGCAAGCATTGAATTTCGTTAGCTCGAAATTCTCAAATGGGGAAATTCCCCAATCCCCTTTTTATAAAGATGAATGGAGGTGATAAGATGGCAACAACAAAAATTTGGAAAATAGAAAAGAGACTAGATCATGTAGTTGATTATGCAAAAGACAAAAAGAAAACGAAGAACGATTATTTAGAAAATGGATTTGATAAATATGATAACATAAGACAAGTTGTAATGTATGCAACAAATGCAGATAAAACTGAAAAACAATTTTATGCAACAGGAATTAATTGTGATGTTAATAAAGCAGTGGAGCAAATGCAACTTGTAAAAAAGTTATATGGAAAAGAAAATGGTATACTTGCTTTTCATGCAGAGCAATCTTTTGTCGCAGGAGAAATTACACCAGAGATGGCTCATGAAGTTGGAGTAAAACTTGCAAATGAGATATGGGGAGAAAGATTTCAAGTTATAGTAACAACACATTTGAATACAGAGCATCTTCATAATCATTTTGTAGTGAACTCTGTTTCATTTAAAGATGGACTAAAGTATTATAGTAATCATGTTAATACAGCAATATTAAGAAAAACATCAGATGAACTTTGTGAAGAATATGGGCTAAATGTTTTAGAAGAAAAGACTTGCAAGTCAGGAATCAATTATAATAATTTTTATCAAAAGTCTTTGCAAAATTCAGATTATTATAAATTTGCAAAAGAAGATTTAGATTATGCTATAAAACATTCTTATACAAGCAAAGATTTTCACAGGATATTAAGTTCAATGGGATATAATTATTATTACAGAGCTGATAAATTATCAATTAGAAAAGAACCACATAAAAGAAATATAAGAGTTGAAAGAGCATTTGGAGAAGAGTATTCGGTAGAAAGTATTAGACAAAGAATACTTGCAAATGATTTTGTTACTGAAGAAAAAATATATCCATATAAAACAATGAGAATTAAATTCTATGGAGCAAAAAGTATTTTTAAGAAAGCATACAAGCCTAAAGGAATAATAGCATTGTATTATTACTATAAACATTTATTAGGTCTTTATAAGAAGAATAATGTGCCACACAAATTAACAGAAGAAATGCGAAAAGATATTGCAAAGATGGATCATTATTCAGAGCTAATAAGATTTTTATGCAAGTATAAACTAGAGATAGCACAAAATATTGATGATTTAAAGGATAAGAAATTGCGAGAAAAGCAAGATATATTGAATACTAGAAATAGATTATATTATAAAAGAGAAAATACTGAAAATGAGAGTGAGAAAGACCAAATTACAAAGCAGATAATACAAGTTACAGAACAATTAAAAAAGGTTAAGAAAGAAATTAATATGTGTGATGAGGTTGTAGATAATGCAGCTAAAATAAAAGAACAAGTCAGACAGGTGGAAGAAAAAGAGCAGGAAAAAGTACAAAAGAAAAAGACGAGAAGGTATGAATTAGAATGATATTGATAAATATTAAAAAACAACATAAAAAGACAAATGCTTAATAAAATATTTTAGAAGAAAAAATCATAATCTGTTGTTAAAAATCGATTTTTATGATAAGATATGAATGCAGATTAAAAAACATCGGAGGTTAAAATGAGCAATAAAAGTATGGATAAGTATATAAATAAAATAATAAATGGAAATTGTATAGAAGAAATGAAAAAAATGCCAGAAGAAAGTGTAGATTTGATTTTTGCAGATCCACCTTATTTTATGCAAACAGATGGAATATTGCATAGAACAGACGGAACAAAATTTGCTGGAGTAGAAGATTCTTGGGATAAATTTCAGGATTATGCAGAATATGATAAATTCACAACAGAATGGCTTAAAGAGTGTAAAAGGGTAATGAAAAAAGATGCTTCTATTTGGGTAATAGGTTCATTCCAAAACATATATAGATTGGGATATATAATGCAAAATATGGGATTTTGGATTTTGAATGATGTTATTTGGTCAAAGCCTAATGCTGTTCCTAATTTCGGAGGTACAAGATTTCAAAATTCTCATGAAACTTTATTATGGTGTACAAAAAGTAAAAATGCTAAATATACATTTAATTATAAAACAATGAAGTTCTTAAATAATGATAAACAAGAAAAAAGTGTATGGAATATAGGAATATGTATAGGGAATGAAAGACTAAAGGATGAGGAAGGAAATAAAGTACATTCAACTCAAAAACCAGAGAAATTACTATACAATGTAATTATTTCTTCATCAAAGCCAGGTGATTTAGTTTTAGATCCATTTTTCGGAACAGGAACAACAGGAGCAATAGCAAAAGCAACTGGAAGAAATTATGTAGGGTTCGAGATGGATGAAAATTATATTAAATATGCTCAAAAAAGATTGGACAAAATAGAACCTGTTATGGATGATATATCAGGATTAAAGTTAGAAGTAAAACCACCAAAAGTTCCTATGACAAAATTAATTGAATTTGATTATATTCATCCTGGACAAAAACTTTATAATAAAGATAAAAGTAAAGAGGTTGTTATTACTGCAAGTGGATACGTTAATGATGGAGAAGAAGATTTATCAATTCATAAAATGTCTGCAAAATTATTAGGGCTTACTAATAACAATGGATGGGACTATTTTTGGGTAGAAAACAACAATAAGGAATTAGTTACTTTGGATTCTTTAAGATATAAATACCAAGAAGAAGTAAAATTATAAAGGTTGGTGCGATATATGATATTAGAATATGATGCTTTTGTAAATAAATTAAATGAAACATTATTTGAAGGAAGTTCTGCAGATTTATTAAGTAAAATTGTAAGTTCGCCAGATAGATATGTTGGAATTTTTAGACCTACAAAACCTAAAACAAAATTAATACAAAATATAACACAGTCTCATGAAATTAAATTTGGAGATGCTTTAGAAAATATTTTTGAAGATTATTTTAGAGCATTAGGTTTTGAAATGCTACCCAAACGATTATCTGCAAGAGAAACAAAAGATAATAAAGATTATGATATTGACCAATTATTTAAAAAGGGAAATATAATATATTTAATTGAACAAAAGGTTAGAGATGATCATGATAGTACAAAAAAAGTTGGACAATTTTCAAACTTTGAAGCTAAATATTTTGAAGTATCAAATAAATATAATGGAAATAAAGTAATACCTATAATGTGGTTCATAGATGATTCTTTAAGAAAGAATAAAAATTATTATTTAGGGCAAATGGATAGGATGGCTGAATTTTATGGTTGTGAACCAAAACTATATTATGGTGTAGAAATGTTTTCGGAAAGCAAAAATGGTATTAGAGTTTTTCCTAATGAAATGTGGAATGAAATTATAGAGTATTTAACAGAATGGAAAGAAACATTACCAGACATGCCAGAGGTTAATTTTGATGCAAATAGTGAAGAAGTATTTGAAGAACTAAAAGATTTATCTCCATCTATTTATAGAAAGCTATTTGAAAATGACGATATAAAAGAGCAAATATTGCCAATATTATTTACAAAAGGAATAGTATTGAGAAAATTAAGAGATTATTTTTCTTCAAAAGAAGAAGTTGTATATAGTAATATAGCAAGAGAAATTGAAGAATATTTAAAGGAAAGATTTTAATAATACCAATGAAAAGCAAAATAATAATGTAATTAAATTTACAGAGTTATTTTGCTTTTTTGATAATAATTTACAAGTTTCGACAAATTTTTCAAATAATTTATGTTATATTTTATAAAATGAAAGGAGAGAAAAATATGTGGTTAGATAATGCTAGTAAATTAGATATGCTTTTTTATAAACCATATGCAGATTTAATAAATGAAATATTAGAGGATGAGAATTGCAATCCGTTAACTATTGGTATTTTTGGAGCGTGGGGTGCAGGAAAATCAACTTTATTAAATATGATAAAGGCTTCTATAAATAATGAAAATATTGAATGCATAGAAATAAATGCCTGGATGTTTGAAGGATATGAAGATGCTAAAACAGCTATTATGGAATCTCTATTAAAAACAATGGAAAGTAATCAAAAAATTAAAGATAAAGCAAGTCAAGAGATAAAAGGACTTTTAAAAAGAGTAAACTGGCTAAAGTTAGGAAGCAAAGCTATATCTTATGGAGCACCTCTAATTGCAAGTTTAGGATTAGGTAATCCAATACCATTACTATTAAATGTCGCAAATGATATTACAAGCGATAAAGATAAACTTGCTGATACTATAAAAAATGCTGCAAACGGTATTGAGGATATAAGAGAAAACTATTTAAATGAAGAAGAAAAGAGTACAGTAGAAAATATTAGACAGTTTAGAAAAGATTTCCAAGACATGTTAAAAAAGACAGAAATTAATAATCTAGTTGTATTAATCGATGATTTAGATAGATGTAATCCTGATAGAATAATAGAAACTTTAGAAGCTATAAAATTATTTCTTTTAGTACAAAATACAACATTTATAGTAGCTGCAGATGAAAATGTTATACAATATTCTATAAAAAAGAAATATCCAAAAAATAATAATAGTGAACCTGACATTTCCAAAGAGTATATTGAAAAAATAATACAATTACCGATATATATTCCAGAATTATCATCAAAAGATATTGAAAACTATTTGATGTTATTAGTAGCACAAAAGTATTTAGAAGAAGATAGCTTTAAGGAATTATTGGATATAGTATACACGGAAAATATATTAATAGATGAAAATAAAATTACATTGCAAAAAATTAACCAATTAATAGGTAAAACCTCTCAAAAATATAAAAATAAGAAAGAATTTGATAAAGATATAGAGATTATAGAAAATATAAAAAACATTGTTGCAATAACATTAAAAGGCAATCCAAGACAAGCAAAAAGATTTTTAAACACTTTTATTATTAAGAAAAAATTAGCAGAATGCTATTATGGAGATGAAATAAATATAAAAATTCTTGCAAAGTTATTAGTTTTGCAAAAAATAGATAACAAACTTTTTAAAGAATTAAATGAATGGAATAAATCATTTAAAACTCAAAATGATATGTTTGCAAAGTTACTAGAAACAGCAGAAAAAGATACTATAAAAGATGAATTTCCAAACTGGGATTTACCACAAGTAAGAAAATGGATAGAATGTGAGCCTAAAAATATACATACCGAAAGATTGGACAAATATTTCTATTTAACTAGAGAATTGCTTAATAATTCAATAATAGATGATAGTGTTTTAGATTCAGAAACAAGAACAATTCTTGAAAAAATAGGAAAATCATCTAGGCATAATATAAAAACAATTATGGACGAAATGGGTCAATTATTAAGTGAACAGATAAAAAATATCTTTGATATTTTACTTTCTGAAATAAAAGAAGGGAAATTAGATTTTTACATTATTAATGGTTTATATGAGAAGTTTACAGCATATAGGAAGCTGATAATGGAGCAAATAAATGCAGGATCATATAAAATAAATGCTCCTGATGTAATTTATTTAGCTAGTATGTACAAATTGGATAAATCATTAGCAGAAGTTTACTTAAAAAAATTAAAAGATGACGATAAAATAAGTGAAAAAATGTTTGAAATGATAAAGGGAGGAAAATAATGGGAACATCCAAAAGCTATATTACACCAACAAAAAAGCATTGGAGTGATGCAAAAAGAGCAGCAACTCAATTATCAAAACAAAATAGTTTGCCAAATAAAGAAAGACTAATAAGTAGATATGCCACAGCAATGAAAAAGGATTACAACGGAGAAAATACAAATACAATTAGTGCTATTGGGCAATTATTAAGATTAAGTCAAAGTATATCTAATAGAGGCATAGAACAAACCTTAAAAGATATAGATAAAGAATACTTATTAGAAAAAAATCCAGAAGAGATATTAAATATATTAATTAATGAGTATTGTCAACAAGGAGATACTATTAATAATTATATTGAAATGGATACTCTTAGCCTAGCGTTAAAAGAGCTAAATATAGTAACTCTTGAAGATCTAAAGACGATACCTGTAGATATTTTATTGAAAGAAATAATTATTAATTATATAAATCAAAATTTTAAATTTAGATTTGAAGAGAAGATAGGTAAAAAAAATTCGCCAGAAAATACTAATAGAATTATTGAAGAGATGGGACTGCTAATGAGAAATAAATTAATAGAAGAACTTGATATTTCTCAAATAAAAAATATTGACTTTTCTAATTTAGAAAATGATAAACTTATACAAGAAAAGATAATTGAGGCTTATGATATATTACGAAAATTGTATGGAGAGGAGTAAGCAAATGGAAATATGGATAAATAAAAACAAAATACAGGAAGAAAAAAACATTAAATATAAAAATGCTTATGAATTTTCAATAAAAAGAAATGAATATAGCACAATGTATACACATATTGACAATGTGTGGAGACAATTTGGTATAAAAAAACTAAATTCAATATATGAAGACTTATTTATAATAGGAATGTCAGTATTTAGTATTGATAAAAGAATTTCAAGAACTCTATCAGCAGACAATTGGACAAGAAGTTTCAATGTTTCAATTCCAGTGTTAGAATTAGATAAATGGGAAAAAGTAAGAGAAAAAATAAATGAAACATTAAGATTTTTAACAGGAGATGTTTGGAATATTGAATTTAGAAAAACAGAAGAGATATACATGGTATGTAATAGACAAGTGAATAAAGTAAATAGAATAAATAAAAAAGATTTTAATGCAGTATCCTTATTTTCAGGAGGTCTAGACTCTTTTTGTGGGGCAATTAGCTTGATGGAACAAGGTAAATCCCTATGTTTGGTAGGTCATAATGAATATCCAAAATTAAGAGCAAAACAAAAAGAACTAGCTGATGCGATTAATAAAAAATATACTTCACAAAATTGCCAATTTATAAGTTTTTCAGCCAATTCATATGCACCTATTTGTAAAAACAGTAAATTAAAGAAAGGAGAAAATACATCTAGAGGGAGATCATTTTTATTTTTATGTATAGCTATTACTTTAGCTGGAATTATAGGAGAGACAATTCCTGTATATATACCTGAAAATGGATTTATTGGATTAAATATTCCATTAACTAATAGTAGAAAAGGAAGCTGCAGTACAAGAACAACTCATCCATATTTTATTAAAAATATTAATAGTATTTTAAAAGAAATAGGAATACAAAATGAAATCATTAATATATTTGCATATGAAACTAAAAGATCTATTGTAAATAAAGTAAAAGAAAATGAAGTTTTTAAAAAATATGCAAAAGATACAATATCATGTTCGCATCCATGTATACCAAGATATAATAGAGATGGCAACAATTTCTACCCTGTTAATTGTGGATATTGTTATCCATGTTTAATAAGAAAGAGCTCATTGCTAGATGTTAAGGACTTGAAGGAAAGATATACCAAAGAAGTAGATTATGATTTTATTATTAAAAATGAAGATAAGGATATTACAAGTGATACAATAGCTGTATTAAATACAGTATATAGGTATTTAAATATAGAAGATAGTGAATTAGTAAGATTAATTAAATGTACAGGAAAATTAGAAGAAGAAGAAACTAAAAAATTTAAAAGTGTATATAAAAGTACAATGGAAGATTTAATTGAATTATTTTCAAAAGACAACAAAATTAAAGATTATATAGGAATAAAATAATATGAGAGAATTAATAGATACACATTTTCATTTAGATTTTTACAAAAATCACAAGCAAGTATATAAAAATATTAATGAATTACATCAATACACCTTGTGTATGACAAATTCACCCGAAATATATCAAGAATGTCAAAAATTATATTTTAATACAAAGTATATAAAATTTGCATTAGGATTTAATCCAAAGGCAAATAACTCTAAAGATAGTTTTACAAATTTTATTAATATATTTAAAGGAGCAGAATACATAGGCGAGGTAGGACTTGATTTCTCAAAAAAGTATAAAGATAAAATTGAAGAGCAAAAACAGTATTTTGATATTATAGTTCAACTATGCTCAAACAAAAATAAATTATTATCGGTACATATAAGAAATGCCGAAGACATTGCAATACAAATAATAGAAAAATATAGGCCAAAGAAATGCATCATTCATTGGTTTACAGGTAATGAAAATCAAATAAAAAAGCTTATTGATTTAGGTTGTTATTTTTCAATAAATGCAAATATGGTAAGTAGCACTAATAAAAACTTATTATTATTGATACCTAAAGATAGGATCCTAATAGAAAGTGATGGACCATTTACTAGCGTGAATGGAAAAAAATATGAACCTAGTCTTTTAAGACAACAATACAATATTATATCTAACTTTCTTAACGAGCCTGAACTTACAGAAATAGTCTATAAAAATTTTAAGAATATACTTACAATAGATTAAAAGATGGGAATTCCTCCCATCTTTTAACTATTTATCAAAACATCCCATAACAAGCTGACTTCCATCTACAAATCCATTCCTATAATATTTTTCGTTCCAATAATATAAGTAGTCCATGAAATTCTTATCAAGTTGATCCAGTTGTTTCTGAACATATTTCTTATTGTTATTAGGCACGTTTTTTAGAATTTTCTCTGCTATTTCTTCAAAACAGATACAATATTTTTTATCTTGTGGAGTCATTTCACAAAATGCAGTTTCCTCTCTGAACTCTAGCCATTCTTTTAATATATCATCTTCATTTACTTCTCTAAAATTTATCATATTCAATTCCTCCTACACATATATAATTTCATTAAAAATAATTTCTTCAGCAGCGTTTTTAAAGTTGTTCATTAATCCAACCCATTTTAGTTGGTCTGTTCTTTTTAGCTTTTCATCAACATTGTTTTCTTTAGCCATTTCTCTGATTGTTATATTTATTATGTGATTACATCTTTCATCAATACCTCTTAGGTAACTAGATAGAGCTCCATTCATCATCAATTCAGTATATAAGCCTCGTTTATTTTCTTTAATATAATTTAATCTAGCTCTACCATATTTGCCTAAAACAACATTTTCTTGATTTTTTAATGCTAAATCAGGAATTAAATAATCTCCTTCTTTGTGATAAGTTATTTCTTTCATAATCAAAACCTCCAAAATAAATTTTTAGGTTTCCCATTTATATCCATTTTTTATTACGAACATCTGTGTAAAATTCTTGGGGAAATAATGGGGAAAAAAATTTCAAAAAAGTACAAAAATTACACAAATGTTTGCTATGCCAAAAACCCCGAAGGTATTAAAATACCAGTCAAAACCCTTGATTTCACTAAAGTACAGAAAACAGGCAGGTCGCCCTCATAACCCGAAGGTCGGTAGTTCGAGTCTACCTCCCGCAACCATTTTTGAACATTTTTGGGCATATTTTACCGAGTGATACCGAGTATTACCAAGTGCCATAAGTGTTGAAACTACTAGCTTATAGAGTTAGTAGTTTTTTTATGTTAATTATACTGAATGATATACAATACCACCCATACTGCAATAAAATTGCAATAAACTGCAATAAAATTTAATAGAACTAGAACTATTAAAACATCTATGAGAAGAATTATAATTACCGCAACCCCTAGCTATAAAATTCATAAAGAATACTTGTAGAAATCTGCCATAGCTACAAGTATTTTATAATATATGGGGCTGTGAGGAGGTATAAAATAGTGGAGCAAGACTTAAAAGAACTACAAAAGCAGGAGGCATTGAACCGATTAAGGCTATTACAAATGAATTTTAACCTAATGGAAAATGTTATCAAGGAATACGAGCAAGAAGATACAACATACTACTCTGAATATCAAAATAAAGTATTTAATGGCATACTATATTGGGTTAGCAATAGTGAAGAACTAACAAATGCAATAAAAGAATTTGAAGAAAAGCACAAAGCATTAGTCTATCACTCAATATTAGTGCCTACAATTTACGGAAGATTACTTAATATGCTATATATTAGTAAATATACAGAAGAATGGCAAAGAGATAGAGAAGAATTAAACGAGGGACTACCATTAGTATATTGTAAGAATCTTGAAGACGATACTATGTCAGAGTTTGGCACAATACAGATAAAAGGTGCTAATGGTGGACTTATAAGAATAGCATAGAAATAAAAATACAAGGAATATCTATAATGGTATTCCTTGTATTAGTTCTTATTATTGATATAGTTGATAAGGTATGAAACCATATCTTTGTCAATATCGCTAAAACTCTCAAAAGACTTATTCAAAAAGCTATTGCTATACATATTTGTATTATCAATTATTCCTGCAAATATAGAATTTGTATCAGTATTAAGAGCTTGGCATACAGATATTAAAGTTTTAACAGAAAGTCCCGACTTGCCTAACTCCAAAAGAGATACAAAGTGAGCAGACTTCCCGAATTAAGTCAGCTAATCGTTCCTGTGAAATATGCTCTTTCATACGAATATTCTTTATATTATTACCTATTACCTCATTTATATTAGGTTCATTATTAACACTACTCATAAATACACCCCACTACCAAAAGTTTATCAATTAGTAAGTAATATTACCAGTAAGTAGCATTTACAGAATAGATTAAATATATAAGTTTTATATACAAATCTATTAAAATGTGATATAATTAAATTAGATATGTCGAAAAAAGTCGAATAAAACACGAGATAAAGGAGTGGTGTATATGTATTGTAGTAAATGTGGAAAAGAGATACCAGAAGATAGTAAATTCTGTGAACATTGTGGAAACAAAGTGAAGGATAATAGACATTTAGTTATAGATAAGAGAATTATAATAATGATAGGATTGGTACTAATAAGTATAATAACCGTTTGTATAGGAATGTACATTTATAAACATAACAATAATTTTACCACTAGTTCAATCAATACAGCTAATCAAGATAGTAAAGAGGATGTAATATTTGAAGATTTAGAAGTTCAGGAAAATAACGGTTATAAAACATTTAACTTTACCATAGACGATGTAATAAGTTCATATTTAATGAATATAGATAAGGTATTAATTGATAAATGTGGAGCTTACTGCCAAGCAAATCCAGGAACTAGTAGAGCGATTTTTTCTCCGAATAAACAAATTCTTTCAGAATATGAAAAATATGTATCTGATATTACAATTATATATGAAGATAAAAGTAGAAAAGTTATATCAGTTAATACTCCTCTTATGACTATGCAGTTAGTAGAATTTCTTAGTGATAACAATATGGAATGGACAGACGATTGGGTTGAAGAAGCAAAAAATAACGTATATCAATATATGCTTTCATTATTAGTTCGTGTAAAAAAACAACTAAAAAATGTTGAAGTATTAGGTGATGCATCAAATAGTAAGTATATATATACTTCTACTAATAATATATGTGGAAGATATAAAATGATAGAAGAAAATATTGGTTTGGTGCAATGTTTAATAGAAAAGCCAATTAATTTGTACTTAATAATAAGAGCAACAGATGAAGATAAATTTTACAACTCAAATATTAATGAATTATTAGATATTTCGGTTACAAATATGTATAATGATGTCAAACAAGAAAATAAAACAACTGAAATATCTGAAAACTATAATAATAGCAATTTTAATATAACTGGGACTTATACTGACAGAATAGCAGCAATTAACTCTGAAGGATATGGAACATCATATGATGTATACATTTTTAATTCGGGAGCAGTAGAACATACAGAAGATATGACAACCTATAAAGGTACATATACAATAAAAGATAATAAAATAACAATAATTTATACCGGAGCTTATGATATAGAAACACCAATAAAATTAGATAAGTTTAATGACGAACTAATTATAAAAGACGAGAATACATTAGTTACATTAGACGGAATAGAATATTTAAAAGAACAAGTTAACCAGACAGAAAACAATGATACTATTGCAGGACAAAATAAACAACAAAAAGTTAATAAAGAATTAAAAGAAGGACAAGAGTATGTTGGAATTTATAAAAATGATTTTGGTGCACTATTAGAAATAGCATTTACAGAAGATGGAAATGTAGAATTTAATAGAAGAACATCTTATAATACATATGCAGAAACATATAATAACAATGTTAATTTGAATAAAAAACGCCAGTCATCTCAAGCCATTATACTATATGAAGAAGACTGGGGAGATGTACAAAATAATTATTATCTATATCCTATAGGATATGCTTGTGAAATTAACGATTTCGGGGAAATAGTACAAACTGATACAAGTAAAACTAGAATAATATTTGAATCTATATATGACGGAGTTAATCATGGAAGTGCATATTATAAAATTGATTAGTAAAATGAAAAATTTAGAGGAGGAATATTATGTATTGTAGTAAATGTAATAAAGAGATTTCTGATAGTAGTAAATTTTGTAAGTTTTGTGGAAATGAGATAAAAGAAGACAAATTAAATGAGATAATAAATATAGAGAAAGATAATAAATATGTTATAAAAAAGAGTTATGGACTTATAATATTTCTTTGTATAATATTAGTTCCATTAACTTTATCAATATGTATGTATAGTTTGTTAAGTGGGATTGCAATAGGTTTTACTGTTCTACTAGCAATAGGAAGTGTTGTTGTTTCAACTACAAACATAATATTCAAATGTCCTAACTGTAATGAAGAAATACAAATATCACAAAATAAACTAGAAGACATAAACCAAATGACATCTACTTGCAAATGTCCAAAGTGTAATAAAGATTTAATATTCAATTCTAATGACAAGATAGTTAGTGTAAACTCAAATAGCGATAACAAGGAAAATAGAGAAACAATTAGCACATCCCAATTAGAAGAATTATATAATTTAAAAACAAAGGGAATTATAACAGAGGAAGAATTTGAGAGTAAGAAGAAACAATTTCTAAATTGTCGGTAATATGGAAATTAAAGGAGATAGTGCAAGTACAACAGAAGATAATACTGCAACACAACAAACAGAAGAAAACAAGGGCAATGATACAAATACTACAACCAATTATATGAAAACTATTGTATATGTTATAATAACAATATTACTATCTGCTGTAATAGCTACGTTTATTATAATTCATAACACAGAGCCATCAACAAATCAAGGAACCAAAGGCAAGGTAACATTGTCTAATTATAATCAAATTAGTGTTGGAATGAGTTATAATAAAGTAATAGATTTATTAGGACAATATTCGTCAAAAGAGAATTCAGTAGGATTAGTATATTGCTTCTGGTTTTCAACAGACCAATATGGAAATGTTACAGATATTGTACAGATAGTATTTGATAATGGAAAAGTACGAAGTAAGCATTGGGCGGGAAACGGATACCAATATTAGAAATATAAAGGGTTCACTATATCTAATTAGTGAGCTCTTTTATTATGGGTTCAATAGGAATAGAAATATAAAACAACATCTGCTATATATAACAAAGGTGGTATTATGCAGATTAGGATATTAAAAGGAACTAAAACTATTGGACGGGGCAATAACAGAGATAACTAGCAAACAAGCAAAGATAATAATTGATTTTCGGTTCAGACCTAGACGAAATTGTAAGATTACCAGAAATAGAGGGCTTAACAAAGGGCAAACCTATATATGACGCAGTATTCATAACTCACTACCACCGGCGACCACTATGCAAGGTGTAATGAGGTTATGAATGAAATTCCTGTATATATGTCAAATGTAGCAAAGCAGATAATTGAACGTGTATTCTGCTTTTCAAATATCAAGGGCAAATTCACAAGACTCATAACTAATATAGAAAGTGGCAAACCTATACAAATAAAAGATATTAAGGTTACTGCATTGGAAGTAGGGCATTCAGCATACCGGAGCATTTGCATATTTAATTGAATGCGAGGGCAAGAAGATACTTCATACGGGAGATATACGCCGGACATGGCATACGGACCCTCAATAAGAAAAGCACTAGCACCTGCAAAAGATATTGACATTTTAATAACAGAGGGGACAACTTTTTCAAGACCACAAGTAAAGGCTCAAACAGAGGCAGAATTAGCGGAAGAAATGATACAAATAACAAAAAATTACAATAAAGTATTACTCTTATGCTCTACAACGAATATAGACCGAATAAAAGTAATGATAAGAGTAGGAAACAGAACCAATAAGGCAATAGTAGAAGACATACTACTAGCAAATGTATTATCTGTTATACCTCAAAGAATACCTAACCCGAGCAACGCAGAAGATATTTATTGCTTCGTTCCAAGCTACTATTACAAGAAAAGGAATATAGATAAGTACAAGCCCTATATAGACGCGTTCAAAGAGAAAATAAGCCAAACGGGAAGAATCTTACATCGGAGACTTTATAATGAATGTTAGAACAACAATGTTACCTGACTTAGAAAAGCTATGCTTAAAAAGTAAAGTACTAAATAACGCAGTTCTAATATACTCAACATGGCTTCGGCTATATAGAGAAAGACGAACAATATAAACAATTCCTAGACCGCATTAGTGAGTTAGGCATAGATATAAAATACTTGCATACATCAGGACACGCAGATAGTTACACGTTCAAGGAGATATTATCTATAACAAACCCTAAAATTGCTGCAATTCCTATACATACTGAATACGGGGAAAGATTAAAAGAATACACCGATAAAGCTGTCATATTACAAGACAATGAAATTCTAGACATAAATGAGAGAGGAGAGTACAAGATTATGAGTAATGATATAGAATACGAACCTATAACTTACGAAGAAGTAATGAAACGATTAGAGAGCAAAAAGCTTGAAGATTATACCAAAGAGGACACCCTAGACCGATATGTAGCATACTCAACAGAAGAAATGCAAATGCCAGAGGTTCAACAATTACTAATCAAGCACAAGCTATATGAAGAACTATTACATAGTATTGATATAATAACAAATAAGGCAGTAATACAAGATCTGTTATCAAGCGACCTATTCCAAGATAAGAATAATACTATTATAGAGGGTAAGATATTAGAGATACAAAAGGAACCGTTTGCAGTATTAGATAAAAAGTATATCGTACATAATATTATAGTAACATTTGAAGAAATCAATACATCTATAAAGCATAAGTTAAAGGCTTATGTGATATTAGAGGAGAAAGAGCTAAAATATTATAAGCAAACTATGAAACCATACTACAATAATGTAGTAGCAATAATAAATCATAGAGAGAATGACGAATATATAATGTGCTACCTGCAAAAATACGAGGACATAGACTATACCAAATATAAAAAGTCTGCCACTTAAAATATATACCAAGCAATACCCAATAGTACTCAATAATACCAATTCCAAAAATGGCAGAGTGGCACACCAGTTCCTTACTTTTTTTATATTTAATAGTAGCTTCAAATATAGCAATACTACCGCCAGAACGTAAACAAAAATATAGATATGACTAATTCTAAACAATATATATACCATTTATGGTTAGTAACCCTGAATATAAATGGTATATATATTGTTTATGAAATAGTTAAGAATGCAGGAGCAAGAACAATATAAGCACCAATAATATAAGTATAAGGAATAACCCATATAGGTATAGTATAAGGTATAGCAGAATAAACAAAACATATCACATCAAATCACAATAACATCTAAGAATAATAATCTACCATACCCAATATAACCAGAATAACACCCAAGACCTATAATCTATATGTATGTATTATAACCATAACAATACCTACACTATATACATCAAGATATATTTAAGTAATTCTAATATTTTATTAAATGATTTCATTGTTACAACCATTGAGCCCTATAACTCAATGGCTGTAATCATTCCATCACACAACCAAGGAGAGATACCACTTTATTTACGTTATTTTCAAAAATTTGCCCATAAACTAGGGTCAAGCATTTTATTACTTTACTTAAATATAAAATTGGCTAAATTACCACCAATTGCCGTATGTATAAACAATGATAATGAGGCACCTATAAAGATACCCCATTATCTATATTTAATAAAGAAAGGAAACATTAATTTAATGCACTAATATCAAACATATTGAGATTAGCTTTCTGTATATCTGTAAGATTAAGGTCATTAACATCAACCTGTGAGAAATCAACATTTTCAAGATTAACATTATATCTATTCAATAAATCTTGAATAGTAACATTATTCCTAAATTGGTCAATGTCCTTATTCTTATCATAATTCTTACTAACATAAAACATAGTACGCTCGCCGTCAACCTGTATTCGCTTATCGGTATAACCAAGACGTTCCATTTCGTCATTGAAGATATTAGGACCAACGGGCAATAGGTTATTATCTTCGCACCAAGTAACATAGTTCTGGTAATACTCTTTCTTAATGACACGTTGTAATAACATTTCTTCAATTAAGTGTGTACTAATAAATTCCTTAACATTATTATTTCTACGCATAAATGCGTCAGTTGCTAATTTAACAGACCTAGGATATGTAAAAGTACCACGTTTTAATACTGAACCGAAATGTTGCATTGCTCTAAAAGCAATAACCTGCAAGACCTCGGGAGAACATAACTTACGTTCTATATCTAAATCACGATTAGCACCATCAAATTTATTCTTAAATTCCAATATCTTAAATCTTCTAGTTAGTCCGTCAGTAGTATCATAAAAGTTCAAATTAGAGTTTATACTAATAAGAAATGTACAAAATGGAACGAAATTAACTGTTGTAGGTTCATATTTCTTATCAGCAGATAACGGGTCTCCCCCAATTATATCTTTTAATACACCTGTATCAATGAATCTAGGCTGTGTGGTATCATTAGATATATTAACTGTCTTATTATATAAGTTAGATAGGGCAAACCTATTATTAGATAAATCGTTAAGTCTTAAATTAGAACACCCAGCACCTACAAGCCTTTGAATAATCTTAAAATATGTGGACTTACCATTAGCACCTGTTCCAGAGAATATAAATGCTGTATGAAATTTAGCACTACGATAGCAACATAAACCAATTATCTCATATAACAGAGTAATTAAGTCTTTATCGCCCATAGCAATATCATTAAAGAATTTGTTGACAAATCGTTCAATATTCTTATAATTAGGCATAGTTGCAGGTTCAATATAATCAACGCATAGCTTTGAAGTTAAAATATAGTTATTCATATCAAAAGGTTCTAATTTACCAGTAACTAAATTATATACCCCATTATTAAAAGCTATCAATTCTGGTGGACTAATACTATCAACCTTAGGTGCCATACATTGAATATAATTCATAACTTCTTTAATCTGTAAAATCTTCAAAGACTTATAGTGCAATAATGCAAGACTTTCAATATCTGCATAATCATTATTACAATGAATACCATTACTATAATAATGTAGCTGTGTATTATTCAAACGAATTATATGGTATTTATCAATTAACCATTGTGCAAATATATGACTTTGGAACTTACCACCAATATAAAATTCTGGCATAAAGGTATTACTAACAATAGTATTAACCGCATTTATCTGCTCATCACTATACCTAGGACTATATATCAAACCACTACGAAAAACATCTGTATTATTAGTTCCTAAAAACATACGAGAAAGGTCTGAACAAGCTTTATCAACAGAATAATTTTCAAATTTATTCAACAAGTTACGCAATATAGCTTGAAATCTACCCTTATTAGTTATAGGTTCATTAAAACAATAGCAGAATCTAAACCTTTGTATATCTTCGGTACTACTAAAAGTGTAATATGAAAATGTAGGTGTTAGATTAAGATTAGAGGCAACCTGTAATATATCTGCCATAGTAGTACCTACATAATCTATATCAAAATCAAGCATAATAATTTGTTGCTTACTCCACCCAATATTTTTTATAGCACCAGAGGGGCTTATAGTATGCCCCGAGGTAATATTAGAAATGAGCTCACTTATAGAATATTCGCGAAATGGTTGCTCACTAATTCTTTTTCTAATAGTGCCATAAGCTTCAATAGGTTTATAGTCATAGCTAATAGTATCTATCTGTGCAAGTACCTTAAAATTATCAATATTAGTTGCTTCATTAGAAACTATAACAGAACTTAAAGCAGTTCCTAAATTATCTAACTTACCGCTAGTATTACAATGTGAACTTAAACAATGATAAACGGGTTTATCAATAGAAAAACCGAAAACTAGGATGTTCGTCTGGATAATGGAAAGGACATCTACATTGAATATCATTACCAACCCTGCGTGTGTCTCCTAATTGTAATATAGTAGCAATTTGCTTAATTATAGGTTCATTATCTTGTGTAACTTGACTAGAATTATCTTCTGTATTATAATTAGCAGTAGCAGAGCTTTGCTCTGTACTATTGATATGAGGTGCGTTACTTTGACGGGTAGGCACCTCATTTTCATTTAATATGGTATTCATAATTACCAACTCCTTTTCATCTTATTTTGATATAACCCCAATTCATAAGCAGAAATGCGAACACTCCTACCAAATTTATGAGGTCTAATTCTACCTGAGTTAATCTCTTTGCGAATGAACCCCGGCGACATATTACATTTATCTGCAACCTGTTGTATGGAATACATTTGCATATCAGTCTGTATCACTCTAAACACCTCCTTATAAAGTAGTTTCAATATATAACTTGACATACTGCAATAAAATATGCTATAATGAGTACAAGCAAACAAAGTTGCTCTGTATTGATTAACATAATATTACAACATTATGTAACATTTGTCAATACCTAAATGGAAAATTTTATAAGAAAGTGGGGTGATTACTATGAAAAAGGACCAACACAAAGAGGACAAAACACTTGCTATTCTAGCAATGAACCTAGTTAAGATTAGAGAAGAAAATAACCTAACACAAAACGGATTAGCAACATTATCAGGAGTGTCAAGAGATAAAATCTATTATGCAGAAATAAACAAGCAAGGAAGAAGATTACAAGTAGAAGACTTAGTTAAGATAGCAAAAGCTCTAAATGTATCCACAGATTATTTACTAGGTGTGGAAACAGAAACATCTAATAATAATATACTTGCAAATAAAACAAGTAAGATAATTAGCAAATGGGATAATAGTACATTGGGAGAAATAGACAAGTTAATAGAAACATTTAACGATAAAGGGTTCACAGAGGACTTAAAGAATTATCTAATGGTATCTTATACAATAAACAATATACTATATAAAACATTAGAGGAAATAGAGAACTTGATAAAAGATAAGAAAACATTACTAGATATATATGTTCAAAAAGCTACCTATTTAATGGAATATATACGTTGCCTAGGGTTCAACATAATAGATAAAAGTACATTTGTTAAGTGTCTTGTAGAAGACCACAAAGAAGAACTGCAACATATAGACGAACAAGCAGGACAAGTATTATTCTATAATGAAGACAAAGACCATAAAATAGACTTTGAATGTATAAGAAATGCTATTCCTATACTAGAAGAATACAAGGACTATTTGAAATATAGACTAGATAATGCAATAGAGAAATCAACAGAAGAAGTAATCAAAACAACAGAGGAAGACCAAACATACTTTAATAAGATAAGAAAGTTCATACAAGATAAAGAGCAAGCAAATGCAGAAGAAATAATACAGAATAACAAATCAAATAAGAAACAAGGCAAAGCAAAAAAATAAGCTATTGGTACATTCCGGCAAGAACAGATACCAATAGGCTATACAATGCTTGAAATGACCCACTATAAGTAGGACTATTTCGTGCTACACATATTATAGCACAATAGATTACTCATTTCAAGCCTTAAATGAAAGGAGTAATAAAAAATGGAGCGATTATTAGAGCAAGAGAAGAAACAAACCACACAAAAGAGAAAACCTAGACGTAGCAACGGAGAGGGCAGTATATATAAAAATAAAGTACTCAACAAATGGGTAGGTCAATATACTGCCTATGGTAAGAGAAAAGCTGTATATGGAAACACCAAAGCCGAAGTTGTTGAGAAGTTACAAAAGGCATTAGTAAACATCAAGGAAAACAAATATATAGACAAAAGCCAACTAACTATAAAGAATGTACTAGACCTAATGTTAGAGGAAGAAGAAAGAGAAAATAAGCTTAGAGCAAGCACTTTATTACGAAAGAAAAGAACGCGGAGAAATAATCAAAGATATGTATATAGCAGACTTACCTATTCAAAAAGTGGGGGCAACACAAATCAACGATTGTCTGCTAGACCTAGCTCATTACTCAAATAGTTATATATCAAAGATATATCAACTACTTGCTGCAACATATAATAAAGCAAGGTTACTACATATCATAAATGAAAACCCATTTACAATAAAGGGAAATATTAAAAAACCATCTAGCAATAAAGACGATAAGAAAGTAGAGGCTCTAACGATAGAAGAACATATAAAATTCCTTAATCAATTACAAGCAAAGGATTATCTATATAAGGACGTATTCTATACTTTACTTGAAACTTCAATGAGGGTAGGCGAAGTATTAGTATTAAAGAAAGAAAATGTTGATTTCAAAAACAATATTATATATGTTAAGAAATCACTTACTAGAAATGGCAAAGACCAATACATAGAGGGCAAGAAAACAAAGACCTATGCAGGAATTAGAGAAGTTCCATTATCAAGCTTCCTAAAAGGAATACTACAAAATAAACCTACAATAGATGGATATTACTTCAAACAAGCAAATGGAAAATTCTTAACACCTACTATAATCAATGCTCATATTAAGCGTATAGCAAAAGACGCACACATAAGGGAAACAATACATAAGGTTCATCGAATAGATAAGAAGACAGGTAAAGAAAAGGTTATAAATCTAAAATATTCAAGCCTGAACACACATTGCTTGAGGCATACGCGGAGCGACCAGAATGGTAGAATCTGGTATGAGTGCAGTAGTAATTCAACGAATACTAGGACACAAAGATATACAAACAACATTAAATACCTATACATCAGTATTTAATAAGTTCAAAGAGGACGAAATAGGAAAACTAGACCAATACTTAACATCAAAGAAAATACATATAGCACCAGTAGAAGAATTGAACACACACAATAATTATAAAGACCCAGTAATAGTAAGCTTCAAAGAGAGTTTGAGAGAGGAGCTACACAATGGAAGCAAAAAGAAACAAGCAAACATTATCTATATGCCCCAAGTGCAAAAGAGAAATATTAGGTTATCCAGCACTATCAAGGCTAGATAATAAAACAGAGATATGTTCAACCTGCGGAATGATTGAAGCATTAGAGGTATATAAGAATGCACAAGAGCAGAGGGCAGAACAATTACAAGAATACAATAAGAATGGAAAAGTACAATAATTATTCAACTAATACTCAATGATATAAATTTATTCCTCTTATTTTAAGTTTTTGCCTGCCATACTATATTAGCCAATTTTATTACTTTTCTTACAACCACACGAAAGATAACATTTAGTACAAGTATATGTATAAGAGTAAGGGGTAGGATACCTATACAAACAAGTAGGTTCTACCCCCCACTTTTTATATAAAATTTCAAACATTTGCAATAAAACTGCAATAAATTTTAGTGTGGTATGTCCGAAAACTCGCAGAAATAGAGCTTTTGAAAAGGGGTAGAATTTTGACCCCGCAACCATATTGAAATAAGCATTTTGTAGAAATACGTAAGTGCTTATTTTTTGTACTTTGACCACTTATTTGACCACAACCAGAATGAGAGGTAATGGAAATAGTAATAAATAAAAGAAATATTAGTATTTTTTTAAAAAAAATTAACCTAATTATCCGCACATGATTGACAAGTGCGGATAATTGGGTTAAAATTATATTGGTGATAAAAATGATATATAATTTTAAAGAAATTAAAGAAAAATATAAATCAAATTATCAAATAAGAAAAGCATTAAAAGAGAAAGTAATATTTAAAATAGACAAAAATATATATTCAGATGAAGAAAATCCTAATTATTTAGAAATAATTTCAAAAAAATATCCAAATGCCATTTTTACGATGGATAGTGCTTTTTATTTTCATAATTTAACAGACGTTATACCTAAAAAAATAAGCTTAGCAATCTCAAGGAACTCATCGCGTATCAAAGATGAAAAAATTAATCAAATTTTAGTAATAGAAAGATTATTTGAAATAGGTAAGATTGAAAAAATTATTGAAGGTGCAAAGATTAATATATATGATAGAGAAAGAATGTTAATAGAGCTAATTAGAAATAAAAATCAAATGGCTTTTGATTATTATAAAGAAATTATTTCTAATTACAGAAAAAATATCAATAACTTAGATATGAGTAAAATCGAAGAATATATAGAGTCTTTTCCGAATGAAGAGCATATATATGAAACGTTGCAAAGGGAGGTATTCTAATGGACTTAAAGCAAATGAGAGAAAAATATATCAAAGAAGGATACGAATTTTTAGATGCATCTGCTAAAGTATGTCAAGATATAATATTATCCCAAATATCTAAAAGTTCATTAAGTAAAAACATTACAATAAAAGGTGGCGTAGTTATGCATAATTTATCCAAAGATGCTCGTAGAGCTACAAGAGATTTAGATTTGGATTTTATAAAATACGCATTAACAGATGAGGCTATAAAAGGTTTTATAGAAAATTAAATAATCCTCAAAGTGATATAAAAATAAAGATAATAGCACCAATAGAGAAATTAAATCATCAAGATTATGATGGAAAAAGAGTATATATTGAGATTAAAGACAAGAAACACAATAAAATAGAAACAAAATTAGATATAGGAGTACATAAAAATTTTGATATTGAACAAGATGAGTATTGTTTTGATTTAAATAATATTAATGAAAATGTTACATTATTAATAAATTCAAAAGAGCAAATTTTTACAGAAAAATTAAAATCACTTTTAAAATTTGGATTTGTTTCCACAAGATATAAAGATATTTTTGATTTTTATTATTTAATAAATAATGAAAATTTAAATAAAGATAAACTATTAAGATGTTTCGATACATTTATCTTTCAAGATGAAACTATGAAAGAAAATAATGTGAATGAGATATTTAATAGATTAAATAGAATATTACATAATAGGAACTATTTAAAGAATTTAAACACTGCTAAGAACAATTGGCTAGCATTGCCAATAGAAGATGTTATAGAAAGTGTATTAAATTTCTTCAAAACAATAGTACTTGTTGGAATATAAACAAAAATAAATTTTAGGAGGATATATTATTTGTTAGAAGATTTAGAGAAACCAGAATTAATTGAATTGATACATAAATTAGAAAAAGAAAATAAAGAACTAAAGGAAAAGTTATATGGATTTAATAAAAAGTCTGAAACTATAGGAGAAAACACTAAGAATAATATATCAAATGAAGAAAAAGTAAAATTATTTATGTCTATATTTAAAGCAAGAACAGATGTATATGCTAAAAGATGGACTAGCAATAAAACTGGAAAATCAGGATACTCTCCTGTGTGCAGAAATGAATTTAGTAAATATAAGTGTGATAAATTTAATGTGAAATGTAGCGAATGTGTTCATAGAGAACTAGAACCATTAACAGAAGAGATAATATTAAAACATTTAAGAGGAGAAATAACTATTGGAATTTATCCATTGTTATTAGGAGATTTCTGCAATTTTTTAGCAATTGATTTTGACAAAAAGACTTACGAAAAAGATGTGAATGCCTTTTGGAGTATTTGCGATGATTTGAATATTCCAATATACGTTGAAAGGTCAAGATCTGGAAATGGTGCACACGTATGGATATTCTTTGAAGAAAGTATTCCCGCAAAAATAGCAAGAAAATTTGGAAATATTCTTTTAACAAAAACAATGGACAAAGTTTCGTTAGATTTAGATTCATATGATAGGTTATTTCCAAATCAAGACACATTACCTAATGGAGGATTTGGAAATCTTATAGCATTACCATTTCAAGGTAATTGTGCAAAAGAAGGGAATACTATATTTGTAAATAAGTATTTTGAAGTTTATGAAAATCAAATGGAGATACTTAAAAATATAGTAAAAATTAAAAGTGATGATGTATATGACTTTATTAATAAAAATAGTACTGAAGATTATCAAGAGCCAGTAACAGAAGAAAACGAAGACGAAATTCCAAAGAAAACTAAAGTTAAAGATACTATTTTTACTAATAATATAGAATGTATATTTGATAACCAAATATATGTAAAGAAATTAAAATTACTTCCAAATGAGAGAACGTATCTTAAACGTCTTGCAAGCTTTACTAATCCAAGATTTTATGAATTGCAGAAGTTAAGAATGCCAGTATATAATACACCTAGAATAATAAGTTGTTTTGAAGAGGATGAAAGATTTTTAATTTTACCAAGAGGATGCATAGATGGAATAAAAGATATATGTACTAAAAGCAATGTGGAATTAAAAGTAAAAGATACTAGAGAAATTGGTGAGGAGATAGATTTTAAATTTAATGGGAAGTTAACATCTAAACAAACAAAAGCAATGAAAGAATTATTAAATTATGATATTGGAGTATTGTGTGCAACTACAGGATTTGGAAAAACTGTTGTTGCAAGTAAAATTATTAGTGAATTAAAAACTAATACATTAATACTAGTAAATAGAACTAATTTATTAGAACAATGGAAAGAAAGATTATCATTCTTTCTAGAAATTAATAAAAAAGAAATAGGACAAATAGGTTCTGGAAAGAACAAACAAACTAAAATATTAGATATAGCTAGTTTGCAAACACTATATAAACAAGATAATATTGAAGAAATATTAAAAGATTATGGACTAGTTATAATAGATGAATGCCATCATATCTCAGCATTTAGTTTTGAACAAGTATTAAAAAGTGTAAGAGCTAAGTATGTGTATGGACTAACAGCTACCCCTATTAGAAAAGACGGACAACATCCAATAATTTATATGCAATGTGGTAATATAAGGTATAGAGTTTCAAATAAAGAATTGAAGCAGAATAAAGAAATGGAACATACAGTTATTGTTAAGAAAACAAATTATAAATATATTCCAAAAGAACCAAAAGATAAAATTTTAATTTCAGAAATATTAACAGATGTAGCAAAATGTAATTATAGAAATAATATAATAATACAGGATATTAAAAATGCAGTACAACAAAATAGAGTTCCTATAGTTTTAACTGAAAGAGTAGAACATTTAGAAATATTAAAAAATAAATTAGAAGAATTAAACTTAAATATTCCGATAGTAATATATAAAGGAAATATGGGAAAGAAAAAAATTAAAGAATTTAAACAATTAATTGAAGATGCAGATAAACAAAATAAATCAAGAATAATACTTGCAACAAGTACTTCAATTGGAGAGGGATTTGATGATAGCAGATTAGATACTCTATTTTTAACAATGCCAGTATCATGGAAAGGTAGAATTATACAATATGTAGGAAGACTTCATAGAGAACATATAGAAAAGAATAAAGTTATAGTATATGATTATTTAGACAATATGAAAGTTTTAGATAAGATGTATAATAGAAGGCTAAAGGGATATAAAGTTGCAGGATATGAAATTATTGAGGAGGATTAATAATGCAAAAACGTGAAAATTATATAAAATATATTTGTTTAATAGTATTGATATTAATATGTATAATTTTGAGTTTCTTTTATAAAACAGAAGAGGTAGTAAATACAGAAAAAAAATTATTATATAAAAATATAGGAATTAATAGCAATGAATTGAATATTCTATACCTTAACGTAGGTCAAGCAGATTCTACTCTTATAATAATGGGAGAAGATGTAATGTTAATAGATGCTGGAAATAAATCAGATGGTGATAATCTAGTACAATTTTTAAAAGCACAAGGTATAGAAGAAATTGATTACTTAATTGAAACACATAGCGATGATGACCATAGTGGTGGAATAGAAAAAATAGTACAAAATTTAGATGTATGTAATGTTTATATGCCACAAAGTGCAATAGAAGAAAGTGAAATAAAAGATGATATAAATATAAATGTATTTTCTGATTTAGAACAAATATATAATTTAGGCAATGCAACTTGGAAAGTATTAAGTGTAGATAATTCAGAAGAGGTTAAAGAAAGTGAAGATAATGATACATCTATAGTAATACAATTAAACTATAAAGATAATAAATTTCTATTCATGGGAGATGCAACAAGCAAAGTTGAAAAGCAACTTTTGAATAATAACAAGTTAGGAAAAATAGATGTTTTAAAAGTTGGACATCATGCTTCTAACAGTAGTTCAAGTGAAAAGTTTTTAAATACAGTATTACCAAAATATTCAATAATTTCTGTAAATAATTCTGAATATAGTAAACACCCATCGGAAAATACAATAGAAAGACTTAATTCGATACATAGTGAAATATATAGAACAGATGTGAATGGAACAATATGGATAACAAGTGATGGAACTACTATAGAAATAGAAAAACTAGATATAAATTTGAATGGTAACAGTAAACAGGCAATATTATTAGAGGATAGAAAATATTCTCTAATTTTTTTATGTTAAAACATTACCATTTTTATCAACAACGGTATAAACTCCATCTTTTAATTGTAAGTAATTTTTATAAGAAATTTCTTCTTGAACAATATCTTCAGTTTTATATAAGGATTCATCTATGTTTGGACTGCATATGTTTTTAGGAATATAGAAGACGTCATGTGGAATTCCATTTAATTTTGGTAGTTCTGGAGTTGCAGTATCCACTACAGTAACGAAATAATCATCACCTTCTCCATCAATCTCATACATAGTATTTTCAGGCATTTGTTTTAGTCTATTAATATCTCTGCGGTCTAAAAGATAATCTTTTAATTCATCAATAAAATTATCAACAAAAGAATTATCATAGGATTTAATATTTCTTTCTAGAGTATTGTCAACAGAATTTAAAATTTCATAAAGATTAATAAAAAACACGTCCTTTCAAAATTATTTAGAATAAAATTGCATAAATGCAATAATTAGAATTAGATTTTATATATAGTACCATAAATTTAAATTATTTTCAATAAAAATTCATAATAAAACAGAAAACCTAGAGCAATTCTAGGCTTTCTTCATTTCATCTAACAAAATTTCTCTAGCAACTTCATTAATTCTGTTATTTAATTGCTCTGGTGTAAGAGTAGGCTCAGTTTTTTGAAAATGTTCTTGAAGTTGTTTTTTTATTAGAATAACATATTCATCCATTTCTGCATTATTAAATTTCATAGCAAATATCTCCTATACAAAATATAATTCTCTTATTTTTTCCATATTATCTTTTTTATGATTTGGCAGGGCATGACCATATTTATTTAATGTTGTACTAGGATCAGAATGTCCTAATATGTTACTTAAAACTAATATATCCATTCCTTGTTCAATAGCTCTTGTTGCAAATGTATGTCATAATGTATGAAAAGTTACATTTGGAACGCTTCCTTTGGGCTTAGGTTTAGTTTTAAGCCCCTTTTTTATCTTATCTCGGATATTTTTAGGCTTTATTTCTAAAAGCCCACATTCTGCCAATATTTTATTATAATAATTTTTAAAAGTTTTTTGGTCATAAGGTTCCCCAATTTCATTACAGAATAAAAAGTTTTTATCACTATAAGCCGAACTACTATCTCGTTTTTCTTTATTTTGTATTTTTTCATGTACTTTAAGTTCTTTTATCATTTCATCAATTAATGGAATAATTCTAAAAGAATTTTCTGTTTTTGGAGTATCTAAAATTATTTCCGTTTTATTACCATTAGAATTGTGAGTTCTTACTCGCTTTATTGTATTTTTTACATATATTATTTTTTTATCAAAATCGATATCATTCCATCTTAAAGCAAGTATTTCTCCTAATCTCATACCTGTAAATAAATCTAAAATTACAACTATTCCTAATCTATGTTTTCTAGAAGCGGTAATTAAATTTTTTTGTTCTTCTCTAGATAAGACTCTCATTTCTTTTCTAAATACTTTAGGTACTTTTACAAATTCGCAAATATTTTTCTTAATCATCTCATTTAGGTATGCTTGTTTTAAAGAAGCATGAATCATATTATATAAGTTTTTTAAAGTTTTATCGGAAAGACCACCTTCTTTATTATCTAACCTTCCACCTGTTAATTTAGTATTCAAAAAATCCTGTAATATTTTAGGATTTAAATCTTTTAGTTTTAGATTTCTAAAGTATGGTGTGATATGTCCTCTGTTTTTAGGGACACCTACCAAAAACATTAACTGCTTTTGGTAGGTGTCCCTGGAAAAATTAGTTAGAAAAAGTCTTAAAACTTTTGCTGAGCTATGTCCTTAGAGCATGGCTCTATTTTTTATTATAGTATGAATAAAACAATGAGTTCAGTGAAAAATTAAAAATAATGATTGTAAATTATTGACTTAATTCATTTTCCATGGTAAAATAAAATTGCCATCAAAAAGTGGCACTATTTTGAAGGAGATGGCATATGATGAATATAATAGGAGGTCAAATTAGAAGTCAGAATTTACTTAAAATAAAAAAGATTGTAGATCAAGATAACAATGGCGATAAATTTATAATTGCCAGAAGAGATAAGAACATTGAATTTATGAGAGAATACGGTTTAAATCATGAAAATATTAAAGATATTATAAGAGGACTTACTGTAGAAGATTGTTTTGCAGGTCCAGAAGAAGACAGAAATCCAAAGTACGAGGGTTGGATATTTAAGTTTAATCCAATGTTTGAAGACACGCAGTTATATATTAAAATAAGAATAGAAAATATTGAAAAGTCAGTTTGTTTGTCAGTTCATGAATTTGGTAAATATGATGAGGTGAATTAAAATGAGAGTATATTGTCCATATTGTAAAAAAGAAGTAGAGTATAAGATTGAAAAAAGAGATTTAAAAGAATTTAGAAGAATTGAAGTAAACACATTTGAAAATGTAGCTATATGCAATGAATGTAATCAAGATTTATATGTTAATGAAATTGAAGATGAAAATAATGAAAGAATATACCAAATATATAGAGAAAAAGCTAATATTATAAAAGCTGAGGATATTATTAAATTAAGAGAAAAATATGACATTTCACAAAGAGAATTAACATCTATTTTAGGATTTGGAAAGATGACAATTAATAGATATGAAAGAGGAGGACTTCCAACAAAATCTCAAAGTGATTATATTAAATTATTAATAGAAAACGATGATAAATTTATAGAGAAAGTAAAAGAGGCATATGAAAAAAATAATATTAATGAAAAAACATATAATAAAATAATATCTGAAGAAGTAGAAAAGGATATTAGTAGAAAAGAAGTTCAAGATAATATTAGAAGATATTTAAAATCTGTATTAAATAGAAAGCCTGATATTTATAATGGCTATAAATCATTAGATTTGGAAAAAGTAGAAAATATTATTTCATATATAGCAAGCAAGGTGAAAAATTTAACAATAACAAGTTTGAATAAGTATTTATGGTACATTGATATGTTATCATTTAATAAAAGAGCGGTTGCAATTACTGGACTTACTTATCAAAATCAAAAATTTGGACCTACTATAGTATATAAGAAATATGATGAATTATCATTATTAGATGATAAATATCAAAGAGAAGATATTGAAACTGAAAATGGTAATACAACTAAAATTATTAGCAATGATAATTTTAATTTAGATAAAATAAGTAGTAAAGAAAAAGAAATAATAGATACAATAATAAAATTACTAGAGAATAAAAATGTGACAGATATATCTGAAATGTCACATAGAGAGGATGGATGGAAAAAAACTAAAAGATTTGAACAAATATCATTTGAATATGCTATGAATTTAAAATTAATTAAATAAATGATAAAAATCAAAATTACTTTACAAACATAAAAATAATAAAACAACAGAAAAGACTAATAAACAAACCAAAAACGGCACGTCAGAATTGATTTTAAACGGTTTATTTTTACAAACAATATAACTGTTGCCTAGCATATAAAACGGCTAAAATAGCAATAAATGAGCTGTAAAAGAAACACAAAAAAAGAAGCTTTTCATAGCTTCTCAGAGTGTTGACAAAGTTAAAAAACTTTTGCCAACACTCTTTCTTTTTTTGTTT
>OLOV01000398.1_pt1 | contig 38508 bp, 32 predicted proteins | sample 1672931 | NCBI WGS metagenome assembly OLOV01 (sample SAMEA3136738, study PRJEB25190) | human gut metagenome | biome: human gut; feature: human-associated habitat; material: faeces | place: Austria | collected 2013 | reverse complement strand
GAACGTCAGACGGCGCCGGACGCCCAAGGACAGATTTCCCCAAAATCGGCGGCGGATGCGGCCAGTGATATCAACGGTGCAGGAACGTCGGTTACCAGAGGTTCGGCTAAGCAGAACGCTGTGATCAATATCCTTATCATCGGTGATGATACTTTCCGGCTTGAGGATATGGACAGCAACGGCAATGCCGACGGGGAGATGCTCGTTTCAATAAACAGCGACACGAAAGAGCTTATTTTTACGACCTTTCTCAGGTATATTGAGGTCAAGGATGCCGGCGGAAGCAGTGCTCGGCTTGCGAAGATTTACCGCGCCGGTGGTGTTGATGCGCTCATAAATGCGTTTGAAGATAATTTTGAGATAGATATAGATCATTACGTCTGCTTGAATTTTGTGCAAGCAGTGACGCTGCTTGAAAAGATAGGCAGTATAAGCGTGCATTTGTCGCCGGATGAGATTGCCGCGATGACGCGTAAGATAGACAATATAAACTCCCTTATTGGCGCACAGACCGGTGATAACATGCTTCCGTCAGATGCTGCTGGTACATATGAGCTGAACGCGGTCCAAACGCTTGCGTATATGCGCATCCGCCCGTCAGACGACAATACGGATTTTGCGCGTGCGACGCGGTCGCAGGTCGTTCTTGCGGCGCTGCTTGAAAAAGTCAAGAGCATGAATGTTGCGCAGCTTGCGTCGCTTGCCGGTGCGGTTTCGGAAAATGTTGATACAGATATCTCCGTTGCCGATATGATCGGCCTTGCGGCAGAGTTTAAGGAACTGTCCGGATATGAAAAGTTTACGGATATCATACCGATAGAAGGAACGTACAGCTTCACGGACTCCGACAGGCATTATATAGAAACGAGTCTGCCGGAGAACGTTGAGCATCTGCACGACTCCATATATGAGGGGATACACTGAGGAGAAAGAATGCTTGTTTTTGTTACAGGTGTAAACGGACAGCTCGGCTATGACACGGTGAAGGAGCTTCTTTCACGCGGGCATCACGTGATTGGCTCCGGCACGGCGGTGGAGTGCCGCTGTGCGTGCGAGTACTGTCGGCTTGACATTACGGATGCAGCCGCGGTAAACGCTGCACTTATGCGCATAAAACCGGACGCCGTGATACACTGTGCCGCTTGGACGGCGGTGGACGCGGCCGAGGAAGAAGAAAACCGCGGCAGGGTCTATGCTGTGAATGTGGACGGAACGGCCAATATTGCGTCGGCGTGCAGCGCGCTCGACTGCAAGCTGCTGTATATAAGCACAGACTATGTGTTTGACGGGCAGGGCGATGAGCCATGGCGACCCGACTGCCCTACGTATGCGCCGCTGAATGTTTACGGCCGGTCGAAGCTGGAAGGGGAGCTTGCTGTTGCCTCCGCCGTCGAGAGGTTCTTCATTGTCAGGACGGCGTGGGTGTTTGGCGTCAACGGGAAGAATTTCGTCAGAACCATGCTGGAGCTTGGAAGGACACATGATTCACTGCGCGTCGTTAACGACCAGATAGGCACACCGACTTATACGCCCGACCTTGCGCGTCTGCTGGCGAATATGATAGAAAGCGAAAAGTACGGTTATTATCACGCGACTAATGAGGGCGGCTTTATATCCTGGTACGATTTCGCGGTCGAGATATTCCGGCAGGCCGGGTACAGTGTTGAGGTGATCCCAGTTTCAACGGCGGAATACGGCTTGTCGAAGGCGGCGCGGCCGTTCAACAGCCGCCTTGACAAGGGCAAACTCACGCAGTGCGGCTTTGTGCCTTTGCCTGATTGGAAGGACGCGTTGAGCAGATATTTAAACGAAATACACGCGCACGGACAGGGGATGTAAAAACGTGACTTTTACGGAAACAAAGCTTAAAGGGGCATATGTAATCGAGCCGAGAGTTTTCGGCGACAACCGCGGTTTTTTTATGGAGACATGGTCGAAGAAAGACTTTGAAAATGCCGGGCTGTTCTATGACTTTGTACAGGATAATCACTCTCTTTCGACTGTGAAGGGCACTCTGCGCGGCATACATTTTCAGCGCGGAGATAAGGCGCAGGCAAAGCTAGTGCGCTGCGTAAGGGGCGCGGTGCTTGACGTCGCGGTCGATCTCAGGCCGTCCAGCCCGACTTATCTGCAATGGATATCGGCGGAGCTTTCAGAGGAGAATAAGAAGATGTTCCTTATTCCGAAGGGCTTCGGGCATGGTTTCCTTACTTTGACTGACCATTGTGAATTCCTGTATAAGGCCGACGCCTGTTATGCGCCGGAGGCCGACGGCGGAATACGCTGGAATGACCCGGATATTGGCATAGATTGGCCGGTGACGGCGCCTATACTGTCCGAAAAGGATAAATGCGCGCCGTTTTTGAAGGATGCCGTCACGGGCTTCGATATATATTGACACGCCGTTGCGCGCCGCTTTGCGTGGGAAAATCAAAGGTTCGGAGTAATTTGATGAGTTCTGATAGAGCAGAGAAAAAAATGCAGAAGGTCGCAGTGATACTTGGCAGTAACATACATTGGTCGCCGTATTACCTGAGATATGAAAAACAACTTAACGCGCTTGGGCAGCCGTTCGACCTGATAATCTGGAACAGGGAAGGACTTGCAGAGGACGTAAAGGCGAATATTATAGAGCTTCGCCTTGCGGATGTCAGCAATAACCGCAACCCATTCAAACTGTGGAAATTTGTGGCTTTCTGCCGCTTTGTACTCAGAACGATAAAAAAGAACGGATACGATAAACTAATTTTCCTCGGCACGCATGGCTGCGCTGTCTCATTTTGCGAGCCGTACCTGAAAAGGCACTATAACGGCCGTCTGTGGATAGACATACGCGATGATCAATATGAATGGTTCCCCCCGTTCTACTGGGGTGAAAAGGCGAGTATAGACGCTTCATACGAGACGGTCATATCTTCACCCAAGTATGAAAAATTCCTGCCGCCGCATGACTATCTGCATATACACAACATTGACCCGAACGCTATGGAGATAAAGGCGGCATATAAGCACATTCCTGACCCGGATGGCAGAATACGCATCAGTTTTATCGGCAATGTGCGTTATTTTGAGCAGAACAGACTGCTTTTGAAGCATCTCGGAAATGACAGCAGGTTCTGCCTGCAATATTTCGGCAGCGGAACAGAGATTCTCAAGCATTATTGTGAGGATAACAATATAACAAATGTCGTTTTTGGCGGTGCTTTCCCGCAGAGTGAGACAGTTCATTTTTATGAGCGCACTGATATAATAAACAATGTCTACGGCAATGACACGATGAATCTTCAACTGGCGCTGTCCAATAAGCTCTACTATTCCTTGCTGTTTGAGCTTCCGCTCCTTGTCTCCGAGGGCACATTTATGGATGAGCTTACAGCGCAGTACGGCATTGGATTTGCATTCTCCGATGACGATGGGTTTGCCGACAGGCTTGAAGCGTGGTATCGCTCGCTCAGTGAAAACAGGACCGGGCATAGATATGCCGAACTGCTCGATAAAGTGAAAAAAGAGGACGATCATTGCACGGACAGGTTTGCCGACTTTATTTCAAGTTGACGGCGGCAGACCTGTGTTTGCATTTGAGGGCTTAGGGAATGTCAGCATCAATAATCATTCTGAACTATAATAACGCGGAGGAGACCGCCGAATATGTTGGGCGAATCTGCGAATATAAATGCCTTGACCATGTCATAATTGTGGACAACGCTTCGACCGACTGCTCTGCCGTTCGGCTTAAGCCGCTGTGCACGGGAAAGGTCGAACTTGTGAAATCCGGCGAAAACAGAGGATATGCCGCCGGGAATAATCTCGGACTGCGCTATGTGTGCGATAAGTACGGTACACATGGCGTGGCGATCATTTCTAACCCGGATATAATCGTGTCAGAAGCGAGTGTCGAAAACATTTTGAAAGCTTTCTCCGGCAGGGAAGAGCTTTTCGCTGTTACCGGGCTTGTCTATAACAGATACGGAAAGCAGATCCCGCTTATTACATGGCGAATACCGACGGCCGGAATGCTGTTTGCGGAGTCGAGTGTGTGGCTGAGAAAGCTGCTGTGGGCGCTGTTTAAATATGGGAAGCGCTATACGCGCGAGGAGCTGACACCGAAAGAAGGCTTTATAAAGGGCGATGCGCTGCCGGGCTGTTTCTTTGCGGCTGATATTGAGAAGTTTGCCGGTATGGGATTTTTCAGCGAGAGCACTTTCCTTTTTTATGAGGAGGAGATACTGTTCGCCGAAGCGAAGCGGCGCGGCTACGTAAGCGGCGTTACGACTGACAGCAGCTTGATCCACAACGAGGGGACGACGATACGGAGGCTTAATTCGTGGTATAAACGCGAAAAACTCATGGAAGATAGCTGCACCGTGTATATGCGGGAGAGTTTGCACAAGGGGAATGGACTATGCACCCTTTACAGAGTATGGAACCGGATCTGCGTACCTGAGAGATATCTCGCTGAAAAACTGCGTCTGATGAAAGCCGGCAAATAAAGTACGGGATGCTGCATCGCATGTAGGAGCTTGTATGGAGAAGTATGTTCTTTCATTTTCATATGGGGATTATCTCTCCGCAAACGGCGGAACGGACAAGGTAATACTTGAGCATCAGCGGATGTTCAACGAAATTGGCGTTTCATACCTATATTTCTGTCCTGTGCGGTTTACATATAGGCTGCCGTTTCCTCCTAATTCCTTCTGGCTTATGATCCTTGACGGAAAACGGCAGTCCATGCTGCATACCTCGGAGGTCATATCGTATCTCAACAGTATCACCGCAGACGGCGGCGAGTGCCTTGGCCTTTTCATACACCATCTGCTCGGCCTGAATCTGCCCGGCGTGAAAGAGATAGCCGGTGCATATACGGGCAGCGTGTATGTTTATGTCCACGATTATTATAATATTTGCACTGCCTATAATCTTGTAAGGCCGGGCACAAATGAGCTGTGTGAAGGCGAATTGTGCGAGGAAAAGTGCGGCGATTGCCCCGCGTTGGCAAACAGCCTCAAACTGCGCGCCGAGATAACCGGGATTTTTGACGCTGTTGACAAAGAAAGGCTGTTCTTCATCTGCCCCTCTCCGGTCGCACAGCAGCATATTGCGCATTCCCTGCCCGCATACAGTGCCAACACGATGATCATACCGCACCAGAAGCTGAAAGGCAGCTTTGACGGCAACAGAAATGTGGAGTTCCCGCTGAAAATTGCGTTTATAGGCGGTATGACCGAACTCAAGGGATGGAAGGAATTCTGCCGTCTGGCAGAACTCTACAGCGGGGAAGCTTACCGGTTCTACTATTTCGGTGTGTTTCCTGTACATGACGACAGGATAACCGCAGTGCCGGTACATTTTCGTGATGGCCGCTCAGCCATGACGCAGGCGTTGCGGGAAAATGGGATAGACTGCGTTTTCCTCTGGTCGAAATGCCATGAGACCTATTCCTATACTTATTATGAAGCACTGTCGGCAAATTGCTATATCATCACGAATAAGGACAGCGGTAATATTCAGCACCAGGTGCGGCAGCGCGGCAGCGGCGTTGTGACCGACGATGCCGGACTTGATGCGCTGTTTTCTGCACCGGCAGATTTTATGACGCTTGTGTCGGAATATAAAAGCACCTGCTGCGGCATACCGGACACGCTTGAAGAAAACGATGAGATCGTGCAGAAAACTCTTGAAGCTGCCTTGGAATGTGCAGGTACGTTCAGTTTTTCGGGCACTGCGCGTACTGACCCATTACGGCATGTGGCGGGCAGTATATATTACATGGCCTACAGGATCAAAATGCATGTTAAGAAAATGTGATCGGATTTGAGTGCTGAATGAAACGAGTAGTTAATATAAAAAACATGCTTGCCGCCGTCGCAATTTTTCTTGTGATGTTCTGCGCCTATACGACAGGTTCAGTTCTGGATGTGCTTTTCGACGCAAAGCTAAAGGCCGCTTATCTGCTGCTGGCGCTTTTGATGATGGTGACGTCGGCGGGGATACGCATATCAAAGGTGCCGCTGTCGGCGCTCGCGCTCGTCTGCTGTCTTATTGTTATTTTGCTGAATAAAAATGCCAATATTGTGCACGGGTATTTTCTGTCGGATTTTTTCCTTATTCTTTTTGGACTTATTATGCTTTTTGCAGTCAATACTCCGCGCTGGCATGGCGCGTTTATTAAACTTATCTGCATTTTCGGCTGCATTCACGCCGTTGTGACTGTTTCACAGGCGATAGCACCGTCTATATACAGGGCGCTTATATTACCGCTGTACGCAGGTTCAAGATACTACACTCAGGTGAATTATCAGCTCAGCAACGGTTTTCTGCCGGGGCTTTCGTTTCATTACAGCACGAACGGCATCTACCTCGCAACAAGCCTTATGCTTGCCGCTGTGCTGGTAATATGCTGCAGAACACCGAGGAGAAGAAACTTTATTCTTTTCCTTTTGATAGCGGCAGGGCTGCTGCTCACGGGAAAGCGCGGAGTCACCGTTTTCTCCATTGCGGGCTTTTTTATGGTGTATTATATATATAAAAGCGACAAGCCGCATAAGCGCATTGTCAATATTCTTGCGCTGCTTCTTGCGCTGCTGGTCGTGCTCGTGGTCATGAGCGCCGTAATGCCGGAGATGACAGGGTTTATAGCGCGCTTTCAGGAGCAGTCACGTTCAGGCGATATCAGCACGGGCCGGTTTGCCCTGTATGCGTTGGCGTTTCAGCGATTTCTCACAAATCCGCTTTTCGGCACAGGCTGGGACACATTCAAGTATTTCCACGAGCTTAACTTCGGACAGATGCTGAATGTGCATAATGTGTACATCCAATTGCTTTCAGAAAATGGGATGATCGGCGCAGCGCCGTTTTATTTTCTGCTTATATGGTATTATGTGCGCGCAGTAAAAGCACTTAAGAGGCTTCGCCGCAGCCATGCGGGGGAATATCCGCACGACGAGCTGATGCTGAGCATAAGCGTGGCGGAGCAGACACTGTTCCTGCTGTACTGCCTGACAGGTAATCCGCTGTACGATCCGCAGGCGCTGTTTCCATATGCGTGTTCGGTCGCGGCGGGGGAGTACTGCATAAGGCATCCGGCGGCCAAGGCTTAAAATAATCGGAGGCAGCAATGAAGATTGGCATTCTGACGTTTTATTATGCGGACAATTACGGTGCAATGCTCCAAGCGTATGCATTGCACCGGTATATACAAAACAACGGGGCGGAGGCATATTTTGTTCCGTATATTCCGGCAAATGAGCAGCGCGCATATTCTATAGACCCGCTCAAAGGCTATGGCGCGAAGGACAAGCTGCGCCGCGTTATGCAGCTTGGCGTGCGGATGGACAATTACCGCGCATTCAGGGCTTTCAGAGAAAACTGCATACCTGTCGGCAATGGCAATGACAACCCGGATGTCGTCATAGTCGGCAGCGATCAGGTGTGGAATGAGAAAATAGTTGATGATATCGCGCCGTATATGCTTGATTGGGTTCCAGAAACCTGCAAAAAGGCTTCATATGCCGCAAGCTGCGGCACAGCGGAGGTTTCGGAGGCCACACTGGCGGCAATGCGGACGCATCTGCCATCTTTTACGGCTGTGTCAGTGCGTGAGCAGGCAACAGCGCAGGTGCTTGCCGGTATAGGCATACATGCGGAGGCTGTGGCAGATCCGGTTTTCCTGCTTCCGGCGGATGCGTGGACGCAGATAGAGTCTGTGCCTGACGGGATAACTGCGGACAAGGGCTTTGTCCTGCTGTACCTTCTGCGCCGGGATAACGCCGCCGCGGCTGCGGCGGCCGAATATGCGGAGAGGCACGGTCAGCGGCTTTATGTCATACATCCGATGGGCGCAAAAATGACGGACTGCGGAACTCTTCTGAACGGAGTAGGACCGCGCGAGTTCGTATGGCTCATACATCATGCCGGGGCTGTCTTTTCAAATTCATTTCATGCCGCTTCGTTTTCCGTTATATTTGAAAAACCGTTGTGTACCTTTGCAAACGGAAATCTTGGCGGCAGAGTAAGCAATCTGCTGGGGTATGTAGAACGGAGAGAGATGGACGGCGGAATAATAGTTCCAATGGCGGATTCGCCGGAGCTATGTGCTCTGATAGAGCATTCAAAAGAATTTATAGACAATATTTTGAAATGAGGCTGCGCATTTCGTGTTATGCACGGCGTACCGGGGCGGTAAAATGGGAAAGCATCAGGAATTAATGAAAAATACTGCGTATATAACTGTCGGCAAGGTATGTACGCAGTTTATTTCGTTTCTGCTTCTGCCGCTGTATACGCTGCTGCTGACAACGTCGGAATACGGAACGGCAGATATCATCAATTCGTATACATACCTGCTGGTGTACGTTGTTTCGCTTCAAATTGAGCAGGGTGTATTCAGGTTCCTTGTAGAGAAGCGTGACGTTACGGATGCGCGAGACAGGACGGAGATCGTCAGCACCGGCGCGCTTATAATAACGTTGTCCTCTGCGGTATACTTCGTCATATTTATGGGCGTCAGGAAGCTTGTCAGCATACCGTATGCCATTTTCCTGTTCATCAATGTCGTGGCTGTTTCATTTTCCGGCCTTACGCTGCAAATTGCCAGAGGCTTTGGCGATAATATCGCGTATGCCGCGGGCAGCTTTATATCGGCGACTGTTACTATTATTTTCAATGTCTTGTTCATTGCAGTTTTCAAATGTGGCGCGGCAGGGCTTCTTGCGTCACTTTTCCTTGGAAATGCGGCGTGTATAGTTTTTCTGAACTTTAAATGTAAGATCGGAAGGTCATTTTCATTTTCGGCTTTCAATAGACAGCTTGCGAGAAAGCTGCTGGCGTATTCACTTCCGCTCATTCCAAATTGCCTTGCATGGTGGGTCGTCGGTGCGTCAGACAAATCAGTCGTGACGTTTTACATGGGGGCTGCGGCAAATGGAATACTTGCCATAGCGCACAAGTTCCCGAATGTATATATTACGGCGTATCAGATATTTAACACCTCGTGGACGGAGTCTGCGGCGCTGCATATTGCCGACGATGACAGCGAGGAGTTTTTCGCGGAGATAACAAATAAAGCCTTTTCATTCTTTTCCTGTCTGTGTGCCGGGATGATAGCTGCTATCCCGCTGATTTTCAACCTGCTGATAAATGAGCAGTATGCCGCGGCTTATGAACAGATACCGCTGCATATGATAGCGGCATTTTTCAATGCGCTTCAAGGGATGTACAGCGTCCAGTATATCGCACTAAAAAGGACAAAGCAGCTTGCAATATCGACAGGAATGGCGGCAATAATAAATCTTGCAGTTTGCCTTGCTCTTATCAGGCCGATAGGACTGTATGCCGCATCTGTGTCATCCATTGCGGCCTATGCGGTAATAATCGCGTACAGAATATATGATTTGAGAAAGCAGCTCAAGATTTGCATAGAGGCGAAGCTGATTTTCGGTGCGCTTGCCCTGTTTGCTGTGACGATTTTTGCTTACTACAGCGGGAATATAATAATTCAACTGTCCGTACTTGCAATAGTTATTGCTGCAAGCTATATGCTGAACCGCTCTTTTGCTGGTATGCTTGTCGAAATCCTTAAGAAAAAGCTTTCCCACTGATAAAATACGTTTTGATATATGGTGATATGAGATGAAAAGCGGTAAATACCCTGTGCTTTATGAAAATAAAGCAGATTGCTGTGGTTGCACGGCGTGCTTTGCGGTCTGTCCGGCTGATGCGATAAGCATGCAGCCGGATCAGGAAGGGTTCTTGTACCCTGTTATTGATGAAGAAAAGTGCCTGTGCTGCTATACCTGTGTTGGTGTATGTCCAATCAAGAACAGCAGACAGCGGGAGTACGGAAAATGAACACAAAAGTATTTGCGGCAAGGGTAAAGGACAGCAAAGTGCTCATGCGCAGCTCGTCAGGCGGAATGTTTACTGCATTATCGGATGCGATATTCAGAGAAAACGGCGCTGTGGCGTGCGCGGTGTATGATTATGAAGAGCACAGGACTGTGTTCAGACTGATGACGAGCGCGGCGGAGAGAGATGCGGCAAGAGGCTCAAAATACATGCAGGCCTATCCGGGAAACATTTTTTGCGAATGTGAATGTTGGCTGCAAAGCAATCCGGGGCGGAACATCCTTTTTGTTGGCACTGGCTGTCAGGCGGACGGATTCAGGCGCTTTACTGAAAAGAAAGGATTTTCGGGGCGCGTCTATACGGTGGATATAATATGCCATGGCGTGCCAAGCCCGCTGATATGGGATGAGTATGCCAAATATATTGAGGAAAAGTACGGTGGAAGGATAGAGTTCCTTTCATTCAAGGATAAACGGAAAAACTGGCACTATCCAACTCCACTGGTCAAGATGAACGGAAAAGAGCATTATATAAGGGATTATGTAAAAATCTTTTACAGTCAATGCGCCCTGCGGCCGTCCTGTCACGTCTGCCCGTATGCGTCCATGAGCAGAAGTGTGGACATGACGATCGGTGATTATTGGCATATTGAGGAGAAAATGCCGGATTTCTATTCTTCGGATGGTAATTCATTGGTGCTTATCTATACTGAAAGAGGGATGCAGCTTTTTGATATGCTCAAGGCAGATATTGACTATGAGGAAAGCGATACTGAAAGTTGCTGGCAGAATAATCTTGAAAAGCCAACGCCGGTGTCGCCGCGAAGAGAGCAGTTCTGGCGCGATTATGAGGAAAAGGGGATTGCATATATCCTGAATGAATACGGCAGGATACCGGAAAAGCAGATAATAAAAGATAAACTTGCTGTTGCCCTGAGATCCCTGCAAAAAAGATAATTACACATACACGCAGCGCTGCGGCAGCCGTGGAAGGTTCACCGCAGCGCTGTGGTTTCTATATCCCAAGGAGAGACAATAAGTTGCATTTTCAGTTATTCTAATATTGCCCCGGACATTTTATACTAAGCACATATTAATTTGTATAGTAAGGTGGTATAGCTATGCAATACGGTCATTTTGATAATGCGCGGCGCGAATATGTCATTGACAGGATAGATCTGCCCGTCTCGTGGACAAATTACATCGGCATAGGCGACATGTACGGCGTTTTCAATCATACGGCGGGGGGATATCTCCTTTACCAGAGCCCGGAGTATCACCGGATAAGCCGGTTCAGACCGAACGGCGTGCCGATGGACGGCCCCGGCCACTATGTCTATATCCGCGATAACGATACCGGCGATTATTGGACTGTCTCATGGCAGCCGGTCGGGAAGGACAAGGCAAAGTACTCCTGCCGGCACGGGCTGAGTTACGTCAAATACCTCTGTGATTATAGCGAAATCCACGCCGAACAGACGCTTATGGTGGCGATGGACGACCCGGTGGAGCTGTGGAATGTGACACTGAGAAACGACAGCGGCCGCCCGCGTGATCTCTCGGTGTTTTCCTATGTGGAATTCAGCTTCCACCAGATAGACATGGACAACCGCAACTTCCAAATGAGCCTGTACGCCGCAGGGAGCCGCTATCGTGACGGCGTGATAGAGTACGAGCTTCACTATGAGGAGGACGGCTACCAGTTCTTTACCGGCAGTTTTGAGCCGGACGGCTTTGAATGTTTGCGCGATGCCTTCATGGGACCGTACAGGACGGAGAGAGATCCGCAGACCGTTGAAACAGGGGACTGCCGCGGCTCGTTTGAGGATGGCGGCAACCACTGCGGCTGCCTGAAAAAGAATATCACGCTGCGCCCCGGCGAGGATGCGCGGCTCATATTCATGCTTGGCGAGGGCGGGGCGCAGGCAGGGCGTGCCGCGCGGGATAAGTATACGCCGGAGAGATTCGACAGCGACTTTGCGCGCCTTGCGGAGTTCTGGGATGAAAAGCTCGGCTGCTTGCAGATAGACACGCCGAATGAGGGCATGAACACGGAGATAAATATCTGGAATCTCTATCAAAGCGAAATAAACGTGATGTTTTCCCGCTTTACCTCGTTTATAGAGGTCGGCGGAAGAACCGGCCTTGGCTACCGCGACACGGCGCAGGACGCAATGATGGTGCCGCACTCTGACCCCGAAAAATGCCGGGCACGCCTTGTGGAGCTTATGCGCGCACTGACGCGCGCCGGGTACGGGCTGCACCTTTTTGAGCCGCGCTGGTTCGAGCCGGAGCAGAAGCAGCAGTCGTTCAAATCGCCGACTGTTGTGCCGACGCCGGATAAGAGCCAGATCGTGCACGGCATAAAGGATGCATGTGCGGACGATGCGCTGTGGCTGGTCTCCTCAGTTGTGCAGTATATAAAGGAGACCGGCGAACTGCGCTTTGCCGACGAGGTCATCACCTATGCCGACGGCGGCGAGGGCACGGTCTATGAGCATATGCGGCGCATATTGGACTTCTCTGCGGCACAGGTCGGGCAAAACGGCATCTGCAAGGGCCTGCGCGCCGACTGGAACGACTGCCTCAACCTCGGCGGCGGCGAGAGCGCGATGGTGAGCTTTCTGCACTACTGGGCGCTCAACAATTTCGCCGCGCTTGCAAAGCACCTCGGGCGAAATGCCGACGCGGGAAAATATTCCGCCGTCGCGGAGAAGGTGAAGGCCGTGTGCGAAAGCACGCTCTGGGATGGAGAATGGTATATAAGGGGCATAACCGCGGACAATAGAAGGATAGGTACGCACAACGACGCTGAAGGGCGCGTGCACATGGAAAGCAACACATGGGCGGTGCTCTCCGGGGCGGCCTCGCACGCGCGCGGCGTGAAGGCCATGGACAGCGTGGACGAATATCTTTACACGGAGTACGGCCTGATGCTGAACGCGCCGTGCTATACGAAGCCTGACGACGGAATCGGCTTCGTCACGCGCGTTTATCCCGGGCTCAAGGAAAACGGCGCGATATTCAGCCACCCGAATCCGTGGGCATGGTGCGCTGAGGCAATGCTTGGCCGCGGAAGCCGCGCAATAAAATTTTATAATGCCTTGTGTCCGGCGCTGCAAAATGATAAAATAGAAATACGTCAATCTGAGCCGTATTCTTACTGCCAGTTCGTCGTCGGAAAGGCGCATCCCGCTTTCGGACGGGCCAGACACCCGTTTATGACGGGCTCCTCCGGGTGGGCCTACTACGCGGCGACGCAGTATATACTCGGAATAAGGCCGGATTTCGACGGGCTGTGCGTGGATCCGTGCATCCCCTCAGACTGGAAGGAATTTCATGTGACGAGAAAGTGGCGCGGCGCAGTGTATAATATACATGTGCTTAACCCGGATGGCGTGGAGAAGGGCGTAAAACAGATGCTTGCGGACGGAAAACCGGTGGACAGGCTTCCCGTGCTGCCTGCGGGCAGCGTCTGTACCGCTGAAATTATAATGGGGTGAGGATATGATAAAATTCGGAACTGGCGGCTGGCGCGCCATCATTGCGGATGAGTTCACAAAGGCCAATATCAGACTGCTGACGGCCGGACTTTGCCAATTGATGCTTAAGGAAGGGCACGGCGGCGCGGAGATATGCGTGGGCTATGACAGGCGCTTTCTCTCGAAGGAGTCGGCGCACTGGGCGGCGGAGGTTCTGGCGGGCTACGGCTTCAAGGTGTATATGATAAACCGCTCCTCGCCGACGCCGCTGATGATGTTTGTTGTAAAGACGCGCAAAATGCCCTACGGTATGGCCGTCACGGCCAGCCATAACCCCGCCATATATAACGGCATAAAGGTGTTCACCGCCGGCGGCAGAGACGCCGACAGGACTGTGACTGCGAAGATAGAAGCGGAGATAGAAAAGCTCGACGCCGCGGAAGTGAAGAGCGTGGACTATGACGCGGCGCTCGCCGCCGGGCAGATAACGGAGAACAACCCCTCGAACGAGTATATAGACAGCATTCTCGCTTCGATAAATGTGGATGCGATAAAGAAGGCGCAGCTACGCATCGCGCTTGACCCAATGTACGGCGTCAGCCAGACCTGCCTGAGCATGATCCTCATGACCTGCCGTTGTGACCTTGAGATAATTCACGACAGGCATGACACGCTTTTCGGCGGCAAGCTCCCCGCGCCGAACGAAGAGACCATGGGGCCGCTGTCCGCAGTGGTGCTTGACCGCTACCGCTGTGACCTCGGCATTGCCACTGACGGCGATGCGGACAGGCTTGGCGTTATCGACGATAACGGGCAGTTCGTCCACCCGAACAAGCTTCTTGTGCTGCTGTACTACTATCTCGTCAAGTACCGCGGCTGGAGCGGTCCGTGCGTGCGCAATAATTCCACCACGCACCTGCTCGACCGCGTTGCGGAGGGGCTTGGACAGAAGTGCTATGAGGTTCCTGTCGGCTTCAAATACGTTTCCGCGAAAATGACGGAGACGGATGCGATAATCGGCGGCGAGTCCTCCGGCGGCCTTGCCGTGAAGGGGCATATCTCCGGTAAGGACGGCATTTATGCCGCGGCGCTGCTGGTGGAAATGCTTGCTGTTACTGGGAAGAAGCTTTCCGAGCTTTATAAAGAGATCTGCGACATATACGGTGAGCTCGCGTATGCCGAGGCGGCCTTCACCATGACGCAGGAGAGAAAGGCGGAGCTGCAGCAGCTCCTGTTTGAGCAGATGGCTTGCCCGGACTTCGGCGGCAATGTGGAGCATATAAGCCGCGAGGACGGCTGTAAGGTCTATTTCAAGGACGGAAGCTGGGTCATCTGCCGCTTTTCCGGAACGGAGCCGCTGCTGAGAATGGCGGCCGAGGCGGAGACAAAAGCCGCGGCGGATGCTTATATCGCACGCTGGAAGAGCTTTCTTGCGCTTTGAATTTCTGCAATACCCCGGCATGTGCCGGGGTATTGCTTATACGGGAACGGCAGGGGCTTTATGAGAAAAAAGGACAGAAAACCGCTTTCACTGAAATGGGGGATATCCATCGCAACGATAGTGTGCTGGATACTGCCGATAATAATCGTCACGGTGACGGCTGCGGTTTTTATAAACTATTACTATGACAGGACGATAAGGCAGACGGCGGACGCGGGCGCGGAGAATGCCATGCGTCAGGTCGAGCTGCGCCTTGCCGCGGCGCTTGAGGATTCCAAGGCCGTGTCATACGAGGGCTATGTCCGTCAGGCGTACAGGGGCTATCTTCAGGACAAAAGCAAAAGTGCGATGTATAAGACCGTGACGGACTATCTTTCACAGAAGTATTCGCGCAATGCGGCTTTCAGCGTCATTTACATATCATTTCTTGACGAGGCGCTGGATATCCATCCATATGCCGCCGCGCAGGGCACAGCAAAATATAATGTGCTTCGCAATTATAAGGAAAATGTACTCCCGGAGGTCGAGCGCACTATCGGCGACGCGGATTCGGGGATATTTTTCCTCAGTGTTGGCGACGGCCTGTATATGGTCAGAAACCTTCTCGACAACAGCTTTGAGCCGTATGCGATCCTCGTCATGGAGCTTGAAAAAAGCGTGCTGTTCCAGTCGCTTTACGGCATAAATGGCATACATGCCGTGGAAGTCAGCATTGACGGCGTGCCGGTAAGGTTGGATTCCGGGGATATGCCGGACGGCGTGAAGCCCGCCGTGAAGGAGTATCATGCAGATGTCGAAGGGCATACGCTGACATTCACGGCGCAGACCACCGAGGTGAGTCTGTGGAGCACCATGCCCATGCTGCGCCGGGCGATACTTCTTATCGTGCTGCTGGTCCTGCCGCTGCTTGTTGCGATGATAAGCTTCTTCCACCGCAACATCAATCACCCGATGGAGGTGCTGATAGATGCAAACAGCCGCGTGCAGAGCGGTGAACGCGGATATATCATAGAGGAACAGGCGGCGAACGCCGAGTTTAGACAGCTATACAGCCACTTCAACTCCATGTCAACGGAGCTCAAAAACCAGTTCGACAGGCTGTTTCTTGAACAGCAAGCGCTGCAGCAGGCCAAGATAAAGGCGCTGCAATCGCAGATAAACCCGCATTTTCTGAATAACACGCTTGAGATAATCAACTGGGAGGCGCGCCTTGCGGATAATGAGCGCGTTTGCTCAATGATAGAGGCGCTGTCAACGATGCTGGATGCGGCGATAGGCCGTGACGGGCGGCAGCAGATAGCGCTGTCGGAGGAAATGGATTACGTTGACGCATATCTCTATATCACAGGCGAAAGGCTGGGCGACAAGCTCACCGTGACGCGCGATATAGACGCAGGAATGCTCAATTGCAGCATTCCGCGGCTGATGCTTCAGCCGATAATAGAAAACGCCGTGGAGCATGACCTGACTAGAAACGGCGGCGAGATATGCATAAGGACGTACAGAGACGGCGCAAAGCTGTATTTTGAAGTGGAGCACGACGGCACGATATCGTCAGAGGGCTGGGAGAGCATAAGGGCGTCAATGAATGCGCCCGCTGCCGCCGCGCCGCAGACGGTGCGCAGCGGCGTCGGCATACGCAACGTAAACCAGCGGCTCAAGCTTCTGTACGGAGACGATTATACCTTCACTATAAGCGAGCCGCGCGCGGGGCGTATTCTGGCGCGGATAGTACTCAGCGGGCAAAAATAGAATATTCTTGCCGCCAAGTCCGCAAGGATTGGCAAGAAAGCACAAGCAGGGCTCTTATCTGTGAATGAAAAATGAACTAAAATTATAGCAACGACACAAACCGGTGTCACACTTAAAATTTTAGAGGAGAAATTGACATGAAAAAATTGTTAGCCCTGCTGCTCGCATTGACCATGGTCTTTGCTCTCTGCGCCTGCGGTCAGGCCGCACAGCCCGCGGCCAGCACCCCCGCTGAGGCCGCTTCCGGTGACGATGCTGCGCCCGCAAAGGAAGCTGTCACCATCAACGTCGTCACGTCCTACGGCGGCGATGACGGCAACCGCAAGAATTTCGAGAATGCCGTTGCGGCATATGAAGAATCCACCGGCAACAAGGTGAACGACGGCTCCGCCACCTCCAACGAGGAGTGGAAGGCGAAGGTCCTCACCGACTTCGAGACCGGCTCTGAGCCCGATGTGCTGTTCTTCTTCACCAATGCCGACGCAGAGCCGTTCATCACGGCGGATAAGGTCGTCTCCATTGATGAGATCCGCACAGAGTACCCCGACTATGCTGCCAACATGAAGGAAAGCATGATGGCCACCGCGGCTGACGGAAAGCACTATGCAGTGCCCTCCGCCGGCTTCTGGGAGAACATGTTCGTCAACAAGACCGTGCTTGACGCCTGCGGCGTTGCAGTCCCCGGCCCTGATTACACTTGGGATCAGTTCCTTGCCGACTGCCAGACCATTCTTGACAACGGCTACACCCCCATTGCCTGCTCTCTGGTCGAGGTTCCTCACTACTGGTTTGAGTTTGCCGTCATGAACAACGGCAGCATTGACGATCAGCTCGCCGTTCCCACGCTTGACGCTGACGGCAAGCTCGTTGACGACGCATTTTCCGCAAAGTGGATCGCCGCTCTTGACGATATCAAGGATCTTTACGAGCGCGGCTTCTTCCCGAAGAACACTCTCACTGCCGGTGACGCAGAGACCGTCGCCCTCTTTGGCGAGGACGAGGCAGCCTTCCTTATAGACGGCTCCTGGAAGGTCGGCTACTTCACTGAGAATCACGGCGACAACCTTGACGGCTATGCTGTTTCCTATGTTCCCGCAAAGGGTGAGCGCAAGGCTACCGAGGCTATCGGCGGCATCTCCATGGGCTACTTCATCACCCGCAAGGCTTGGGATGACCCTGCAAAGCGCGACGCTGCGGTTGAGTTCGTCTCCCAGCTCACCTCTGACGAGGTGCTCAGCACCTTCGTCACCACTGAAGTGACCGCACTGGTCAACGGCGCGAAGCCCTCCGGCCTCAATGCCCTCCAGCAGTCCGCAGCTGATGCCAACGCCAATATCACCGGCGTTGTGGGTGCGGTTCAGGACACGATAACCAGCGAAGCCAAGACCGACCTCTTCGGCAACATCCAGAACGTCGTGACCGGCAAGATGACAGCGCATGATGCGGTGGAATCTGCGATCGCGCTCAACTGAGCCTGACTTATACAAATGAAATAGGGCTGCCCGCGCAGCCCTATTTCATTATAATTTATCAAAAAGCAAAAGGGTGCAGCAGATGAACTCAATGATATACAAGAAAAAAACGCCGCTTCTTATATTTCTGATCCCTGCGTTCCTGTTCCTCATAGTATTCCTGTACTATCCGTTCCTTCAGAATATAATAAATACGTTTCTGGATATAGGCGGTCTCGGGCGTGCGGCGGAGGGCGTGAATACGCCGTGGTATGTGAACTATCAGCGCCTTTTTACAGACCCGTATATGCGCGCCGCACTGAAAAACACGCTGCTGCTGATCGTGTGCACGATAATTTTTCAGGTCGGCATTGCGCTGATTCTTGCGCTGCTCGTGGACACCATAAGAGTTGGTGCACAGGTGTTCCGCACGATATATTTTTTCCCGATAGTCATTTCGGCGACGGCGCTGGGGCTTATGTTCAACCTTATTTTTCTCTATAAGGGCGGCATGGTCAATCAGCTTCTGCTCAGCTGGGGGCAGCTTGATTATGAGATAAAGGCCAGCGGGAAAATGGTGGTGGAGTGGCTCGATTGGAAGGATCAGGTGCATTTTCTTTTCACAATGTTCATGCCTGTAATGTGGCAGTATGTCGGCTTCTACTTCGTCATCATTGTGACCGGGCTTAATAATATTTCGCAGGATCTCTATGAAGCGGCGGCGCTTGACGGCGCGGACGGGTGGAAGCGGACAAGATATATCACTCTGCCCATGCTGCGCAACGTGCTATGCACGTGCCTTGTGCTCGCCATCACGGGCGCGCTCAAGGTGTTCGACCTGCCGTGGGTGATGTTCGGCGCGGGTATGCCGGAAAATATGGGCTGGCTTACGGGAACCTATATGTATGACCAGACCTTCAACAAAATGAACGTTGACTACGGCTCGACCATTGCGGTGCTCATTGTTGTGCTGGGCGTTGTGCTGTCCAACATCAGCAACCGGATATTCAGACCGTCGGAAGATATTTGAGGTGTGCGTATGAATACAAGGAAAATATCCGCGTCTAAAATAGTCACGTATGTCGTGCTGTGCCTTTGGGGCGTGACGACGGTTTATCCGTTCATCTGGGTCATATTGAACTCTTTCAGGAAAAAGGGACTCATTCTCAGTGATTCCTTCTCACTTCCCGTCGGCGATGCCTTCACATGGGAAAACTACATAACGGCGTGGGAACGCTCCGATTTCAAAAACGCGTATCTGAACAGCTTCATAATTTCCGGCACGGTAACGGTCGCCGTTGTGATCCTTGCCGGCCTTGCGGCGTATGGCCTTGTGCGCTATCGCTTCCGCGGGCGCGGCGTGCTTTACGGGCTCGTGATGGCGGGGATGATGTTTCCCGTGTTCTCGACCATAATCCCGGTGTTCCGGCTTGAGGTCATGCTCGGCATTGCTGGGACGGGCAACCGCTGGCTCAGCCTTGTCGCCGTCATACTTCCGCAGATCGCGGGCAATCTGTGCTTTGCGATAATAATTCTGATGGGCTTTATACAGTCGGTTCCGATAGAGCTGGAGGAAAGCGCATATCTTGACGGCTGCAACGTTTTTCAGATATATTTCAACATCATTATTCCTGCGGCGAAGTCCTCCTTTGCGACGGTCGCTATCTTCGCCTTCCTCTGGAGCTATAACGACCTTTTCACGCAGTCGTTCTTCCTGCGCTATCCGCAGGAGCGCGCCATCACCGGGCTCCTGAACGAGATAAGCTCTCAGGCCGGTGTGAACTATGGCCTGATGGCGTCGTCTGTTGTGCTTGTCGTCATTCCTGTGCTTGTTGTTTATGTTCTGCTGCAAAAGCATATAATCAAGGGCCTTACCGCGGGTGCGGTCAAGGGATGATGCTTGAAAATATTCCGGTGCTGCTGTAAACTTGCGTATGAGAAGGGGAGTGAGCGCGCTTGTACCGCGTGGTGCTTATTGACGACGAGAAGATCATTGTTGACGGACTGACACGGGTGATAAAGTGGGCGGACTATAATTGCGAGGTCGTCGGAGCCGCGTATGACGCCGCGGGCGGCGCTGCGCTCATCCGGCGGCTGAAGCCGCATATCGTGTTCACTGATATCAAAATGCCGGATCAGGACGGCCTGACCATGCTTGCCGGGCTTAAAAGCGAGTTTCCGGAAATGCAGATCGCCGTTTTAACGGGCTATCGGGATTTCAATTATGCGCAGGAGGCGATAAAGCTTGGCGTAACGCGGTTCCTGCTCAAGCCGTCAAAGATGGACGAGCTGCACGAGGCGCTTTCCGCGATGAAGGAGAGGTTGGATAAGCTTCCGCCAGACGCGGCGGCAGGGGAGGACGAACCCTGCCTTGACAGGCACGCCGGAAGCTTTATAGTAAATCAGGCCACGGCGTATATTGAGGAGCATTATGCGCAGAAACTCACCCTGCAGGAGGTTGCCGATAAATGCTATGTCTCTCAGTGGCATCTGTCAAAGCTCATCAATAAATATACCGGAAATACGTTTTATGAGCTATTGAACAACGTGCGCATAGAGAAGGCAAAGGCGCTTTTGAACGACCCAAAGCTGAAAATAGGCGACATTGTAGATATGGTCGGCTATTCCGACGCCGCGCATTTTTCCCGTGTGTTCAAACGCATCGTGGGCGTCAGCGCAAACGAATACAGAAATAGCATGGAATATTAGCCTTGCTCTGTATTCATAGTTTTCTTAAGATACGATATAAAGCTTTGTGCAGCCGGTGAGGTTTCATCGGCTGCATTTGTTGCGATGCCGATGTCAACATACTGCGGCGGCGAAAGTCCGACGGCCTTCAGCTCCTGCGGCATTGACTGGGCGAGCATAGCGTTCAGCAGCGTAAAGCCAAGCCCGGCCGACACGAGCGAGCACGCCGCGGAAACGGAGGTGCAGGTATAGCGCACGTCGGGCACAATGCCGTTTTTGGCCAGCATGCGCGCATTATCTGTGTCACAGCCCGGACTGATCTCAATATACGGCTCCTTCTCCAGCAGCTCCAGCGGAATGCGGTCCAGCTTCGACAGGGGATCGCCGCAGTGCACAATGCGACAAGCTCGTCGCGCTTTATCTGCGTCCAGCCGACAGCGCCGTCGCGTCGGCTTATTATGCACAGATCCACGCTGTGCTCGTTCAGCATTTCGATTATCCTGCTGCTTAGCACGTCGTAAACCGTGTTGATGCGTATCGCCGGGTGCAGCCTTGAAAAACCGGCTATCGCCGACGCAAGCCAGCGATAATACGTGTCGCAGGATACGCCGACGGTCACGCGGCCGCTGTCCAGCCCGCGCAGTGCAGCGGCCGTCTGGCCGTACTTTTCCGCAGTATATACAAGCTCTCGCATAACGGCCTCCACGCTGGGAGTACTGTTCTTGGGGGAAAAGCCCGGCGTTCCGGGCATTGCCGGCGCGGCGCTGATACTCAGCGGCATAGTGCTGCAAAACGTCAGAATAAAGCTCCCGGAAAATGTACATAATTAAATATATTTAACTTGACAAATACCCACAGGGGGTATATATTACAAATACCCCCTGTGGGTATATTTGCATACGGAGGCGAAGGCTTTGGATGAAAAGAAATGCTGCTGCTGTCAAAAGAAGAAGCAGCGCACGCCGGAGGAGTATACAAAGCTTATCAACCGGCTGAATCGAATAGAGGGGCAGATACGCGGCATACGCGGAATGGTCGAAAACGACGCATACTGCCCGGATATCCTTGTGCAGTCCGCGGCCGTAAACGCGGCGGTGAACGCGTTCAACAAAGAATTGCTTGCCAGCCATATCAGAACCTGCGTGGCAGATGATATCCGCCGCGGCAACGACGATGTGATAGACGAGCTTGTCGCCACGCTGCAAAAGCTGATGAAATGAAAGAAGGCATGTCAAGTGGTACAATATAATGTTACGGGGATGAGTTGCGCGGCGTGTTCCGCGCGTGTGGAGAAGGCCGTTTCAAAGGTTCCTGGAGTTACCTCCTGCGCCGTAAGTCTGCTTACGAATTCCATGGGCGTGGAGGGGAGCGCCTCTTCCGCAGCGATAATCTCCGCTGTGCAGGAGGCAGGATACGGTGCGTCACTCAAAGGGGCGGGAAATGCTGCGCCGTCCGCGTCTGAAGCAGAAGCACAGCTTGAGGACCACGAAACGCCGAAGCTGAAGTGGCGGCTCATATGGTCGCTGGGTTTCCTGATCGTGCTGATGTACTTTTCAATGGGGCACATGATGTGGGGCTGGCCGCTTCCTGCGTTTTATGACGGCAACCACGTTGCAATGGGGCTTACCCAGCTTCTGCTGACGGTCATCATAATGGTCATAAACCAGCGGTTTTTCATAAGCGGCTATAAAAGCATGTGGCACCGCGCCCCAAATATGGACACGCTCGTCGCGCTGGGCGCAACGGCCGCATTTGTGTACAGCACCTATGCGCTGTTTGCAATGACGGATGCACAGGTAAAGGGCGACTCCGCGGCGGTCATGGATTATATGATGGACTTTTACTTTGAGTCCGCCGCCATGATACTGACGCTGATAACCGTCGGCAAAATGCTGGAGGCGCGTTCCAAAGGGAAAACGACGGATGCGCTTAAGGGGCTTATGAAGCTTGCCCCCAAGACGGCGACCGTTATACGCGATGGCGCGGAAGCTGTCATCCCGGTCGAGCAGGTACGCAAGGACGACGTTTTTGCCGTCCGCCCCGGCGAAAGCATCCCGGTTGACGGCGTAGTGCTGGAGGGCAGCAGCGCCGTCAACGAGGCGGCGATAACCGGCGAAAGCATCCCTGCCGACAAAGCGCCGGGCGACACCGTGACGGCGGCAACGGTCAATCAGTCCGGGTATCTGAAATGCCGCGCCACGCGCGTCGGCGAGGACACCACGCTTTCCCAGATAATCCGGATGGTCAGCGACGCGGCGGCGACGAAAGCACCCATTGCGAAGATAGCGGATAAGGTCTCCGGCGTGTTTGTGCCCACGGTAATATCCATTGCCGCTATAACAACGGTGGTCTGGCTGCTGCTTGGCCAGGGCGTCGGCTTTGCGCTGGCGCGCGGGATATCCGTGTTGGTGATAAGCTGTCCGTGCGCGCTCGGCCTCGCCACGCCTGTCGCCATTATGGTCGGCAGCGGCCTCGGCGCGAAAAACGGCATACTTTTCAAAACTGCCGCCTCGCTTGAAGAGACCGGACGAATCGAGATAGTGGCGCTCGACAAGACGGGCACCATAACCAGCGGCGAACCGGCGGTCACGGATATCATCCCGGCGGAGGGCGTTTCGGAGGCGGAGTTTGTCACGCTTGCCGCTTCGCTTGAGCAGAAGAGCGAGCACCCGCTGGCCGGTGCTGTGATGCAGTACGCCGAAAGCAGAAAGATAGCACCGCAGGAGGTGACGGACTTCCGCGCGCTTCCCGGAAACGGCCTCACGGCGGTTTACGGCGGCAGAACGCTGTATGGAGGAAGCTGCGCCTTTATCGGCGGAAAGCTCGCCGTGCCTGACGATATGCAGGCAAAGGCTGCGGCCCTGTCCGAGGCCGGGAAAACGCCGCTTATGTTCTGCGACGGAGACAGGCTCCTCGGCATAATAGCCGTGGCGGACATCATAAAGCCCGACAGCCCGCAGGCTGTGCGTGAGCTTCAGAATATGGGCATCCAGGTCGTTATGCTTACCGGCGACAATGAGCGCACGGCGAAGGCCATCGGCGCGCAGGCCGGTGTTGACCATGTTATAGCCGGTGTTCTTCCCGACGGGAAGGAGAGCGTGATACGCCGTCTTATGGAGCAGGGGAAGGTCGCAATGGTCGGCGACGGGATAAACGACGCCCCGGCGCTGACGCGCGCGAACATCGGGATAGCCATCGGCGCGGGAACCGATGTGGCCATAGACGCGGCCGACGTTGTGCTGATGAAAAGCCGCCTGAGCGACGTTCCCGCCGCGATCCGCCTGAGCCGAGCCACGCTGCGCAACATCCACGAAAACCTCTTCTGGGCGTTCTTTTACAACACCATCGGCATCCCCATCGCGGCGGGCGTATTCGTTTCGCTTGGGCTTACGCTTAATCCGATGCTTGGCGCGGCGGCAATGAGCCTTTCGAGCTTCTGCGTCGTTTCAAACGCCCTGCGGCTGAATCTGTTCAAGCTTCACGACGCAAGCCGTGACCATAAAAGGAAAAATCATATAAAAGAAATCAAGAAGGAGACTACTGAAATGGAAAAAACAATGAAAATCACCGGCATGATGTGCTCCCACTGCGAGGCAACCGTAAAAAAGGCGCTCGAAGCGATTCCCGAGGTCGCCGACGCGAAGGTGAGCCATGAAGCCGGAACCGCAGTTGTCACGCTCAGCGCCCCTGTGGACGACGCCGTTCTCAAAAACGCCGTTGAGGCCAAGGATTACACTGTGACCGAGATCAAGTAAGAAAACGAAAAAAGCAAGGACTCCGCCGATTCTGGCGGAGTCCTTTGATGTATATTCACCTTATTTAAGCTCTTCCGCGCGGTGACAGGCGACGAGCCGTCCGTTTACCGGGCGCAGCTCCGGCTGTTCGCCGCGGCAGCGCTCAGTGGCGTAGGGGCAGCGCGTGTGGAAGCGGCACCCCGTGGGCGGGTCTATCGGGCTGGGCAGCTCTCCGGTGAGGAGGGGCTTTTCAAAAACGCGCGCGGTGGGGTCTGCCTTGGGGATCGCGTTTATGAGAAAGCGCGTATACGGATGCAAGGGTGCGGCGTATATATCCGCCGTGTTCCCAAGCTCGCACAGCCGGCCGAGGAACATCACGCACACTCTGTCCGCGATGAAGCGCACGACGGAGAGGTCATGACTTATGAAAAGATAGGTCAGCGCGCGTTCCTGCTGAAGCTTTTTCAGAAGATTCAGTATCTGGTTCTGCACGGAGACGTCCAGCGCGGACACAGGCTCATCACATACTACAAGCTCCGGCCCGAGGGCGATGGCGCGCGCGATGCCTATGCGCTGGCGCTGTCCGCCGGAAAACTGGTGCGGGTATCTGTAAAGAAACTCACCCGGAATGCCGACGGCATTCAGAAGCTCCAGCACGAGCTTCGTGGTCTCCTCCTCGCCGCGGCAGATGCGGTATGTTTTCAGCGGCTCTGCCACGATATCGCGCACGGTCATGCGCGGATTCAGCGAGGCGTATGGATCCTGAAAAATAAGCTGCATCCGCCGCCTGTACCGGCGAAAATCCTTTTCGCTCAGCCCGCTTATTTTATCGCCGTCGAAGTACACATCGCCGGATGTAGGCTTTATAAGCTGTATGAGCGTCCGGCCAAGCGTCGATTTGCCGCAGCCGGATTCGCCGACGAGCGCAAGCGTCTCGCCCTTGTATATATCCAGCGAAACATCGGTGACGGCGTGCACGCGCTTTTTATTTTTCAGCGGGAAGTCCTTTGTAACATGCTCGGCTTTCAAAAGAACATCGCTCATAGTTGCCCCTCCATTGTGCGCACACAGCGCACCAGATGCCCCGGCGCGATCTCAACAAGCTCCGGCGTGGCGGCGCTGCACTCAGCATTGCAGCGGGTGCACCGCGGCGAAAAGCTGCACCCTTCCGGAAGATGAAGCAGATTCGGCACAACGCCCGGAATGGTGTCGAGCTGCCCCCGGTCGCGGTCAAGAGAGGCGACGGAGGACATCAGCCCAATGGTGTACGGGTGCGCGGGATGAGAGAAAAGCTCAAAGGTCTCGGCCTGCTCAACGACGCGCCCGGCGTACATCACATAAACGTAATCGCACATCTGCGCAATGACGCCGAGATTATGGGAAATGAGCATGATCCCGGAGCCGGTCTCATTCTTTAGCTGCATCATCAATTGAAGTATCTGCGCTTCGACAGTAACATCAAGCGCCGTCGTCGGTTCGTCGGCAATTATGAGCTTCGGCCGGCAGATCATCGCCATGGCGATCATCACCCTCTGCCGCAGTCCGCCGGACAGCTCATGCGGATAGCAGTCATACCGCCGTTCCGGCTCGGATATGCCGACCTTTTTGAACATGCGCAGGACCTCCGCGCGCGCCTCGCGGCGCGTGAGCTTGCGGTGCAGCAGCAGCGCCTCCTGCACCTGACGGCCGACCTTTATGACTGGGTTGAGGCTCGTCATAGGCTCCTGAAATATCATGCCTATCTCTTCACCGCGCACGGTGGACATTTCATGCTCGGAAAGCGTAGTTAGCTCCTTTCCGGCAAGTGTGACGCTGCCGCTGACGATCTTTCCGGGGTATTTCAAAAGCCGGATGATGGAGCGCGCCGTCATGCTCTTCCCGCAGCCGGATTCGCCGACTATGCCGACGACTTTTCCACGCGGCACGGAGATGGAGACGTCATTCACGGCTTTCACTTCGCCGTTGCGCGTGAAAAAGCTTGTGCACAGGTGTTCGGCCTGCAAAACTATATTTTCCACAAGAGCGCCTCCTTCACTGATTTTTGAGATGCGGGTCCAGCACGTCGCGCAGTCCGTCGCCAAGGAAGTTGAACGCCAGAACTATAAGCATTATCGCCATGCTCGGCGCGAGACTCAGCCACGGCTGGCTGTAAAGGAACTGCCGCCCGGTGTTGACCATCAGCCCCCACGAGGCCTGCGGCGCTTTTATGCCTATCCCGAGGAAGCTCAGCGAGCTTTCGGACAGTATAGCCGACGGGATGTTCAGCGTGAAGAGAACGATGAGCGACGGAATGCAGTTTGGCAGGATGTGGCGCAGCATTATAGTCACCTTGCCGACTCCGATGGAGCGCGCCGCCTCGACGAATTCCGTCTCCTTGAGCTTCAGCGTCTCCGCGCGCACGATGCGCGCCACGCTGGCCCAGTTCACAAGCGCAAGCGCAAGGAATATGTTTATCATCCCATCGCCGAGGGTATACATTATCACCATGGCAAGAAACATGGACGGGAATGCAAGCATAACGTCGGCAAGACGCATTATCACGGCGTCGGTCTTTCCCCCGGCGTAGCCCGCGATGATGCCCAGCGCGGCCCCGGCAAGCATAGAGATCACCGTGGGCACAATGCCGACGAGCAGCGACACGCGCGAACCGTACAGCATCCTTGTCAATATGTCGCGCCCCGCCTCATCGGTGCCGAGAAGATGCTCCGCCGACGGCGGGGCAAGCCGGTGCATAAGGTCCATTTCATCGAAGCTGTATGGCGTGAGCAGCGGCGCGAAAACGGCGGCCAGCAGGAACAGCAATATGACTGCGGCGGATATGACAGCAAGCCTGTTCTCATGGCACAGCTTGAGCATTGCGGTCTTGAAGTTTTCGGTTTCGCCTATCTGGCTTTTCAGAGCGGCGTCGATATCAGCTTGTTCTTTCATGCTCACACCTCCTTGCTGATGCGCGGGTCAAGCGCCGCGTACAGGCAGTCGGCAATGAGATTGCCGAGGATGACCAGCAGCGTTGAGAAGAGGATGGTCCCTTGAAGCAGAGGGATGTCGCGCCCCTCTATGGCCTGAACCACGAGCCGCCCTATGCCGTTCACAGAAAAGACCGTCTCACATATGACCGCGCCCGAAAGCAGGGAAGAAAGCTGCACCGCCATCATGGTTATGACCGGCAGCAGCGCATTGCGCAGGGCGTGCACGGTTATCACGCCGAGCTGGCGGTGCCCCTTGGCGCGGGCAGTGTCTATGTAATCCTCCTGCAGAACCTCCAGAAGCGTGGAGCGCGTGAGGCGCGCGATGCTTCCGGCGCTGTTCCAGCCCAGCGCGATCGCAGGCAGGATATAGCCCTGCCAGCTGTCAACACCGGAAATGGGCAGCAGCTTAAGACGGTAGGCAAGGAAGTATTGCAGCACCATTGCCACCATAAACACCGGCACGGACACGCCCAGCAGCGAAAAGCCCATGAACAGATGGTCAAGTATGCCGTTTTTCTTCACGGCGGCGATTATGCCGCAGATTATGCCCGTTATCCACGCAACAATGGCCGCGGCCACGGCAAGACGCAGTGTGTTCGGGAAAGCAAGCCCAATAAGCTCAGATACGCTGCGGTTCAGCGCATAGCTCGTGCCGAAATCGCCGCGCAGCGCGCCGGTGATATAGCGCCAGAACTGCACATAGACAGGCTGGTCAAGGCCAAGCTCCCGCGTCATGCGCTCTATAGTTTCAAGCTTGGCGTGTTCGCCCATCATGGTCACTATCGCGTCGCCGGGAACGATGCGCAGCATGATGAATATCAAAAGTGCAACGCCCAGCATCACAAGAATAGCCTGTAGTATGCGTGCGAGTATGTTTTTTGCCATATTGCCCCTCGCTAATAAAATATTACATAACGCACAGCGCGGACGCCCTGATCATGAGCGTCCAGCCTGTGCGTATATTATGCCTTTTACTTGAGTGTGACGTCCTTTGCGTAGAAGTTGCTGTAGCCGGCCCAGTAGGGAACGAAGCTGTCAACTCTTTCGCCTATCGCAAAGAGGTGCGTATTCCCGAAGAGGGGGACCCACGCAGCGTCGTCGGACACTATCTTCTTTTCAAGCGCCTGATACTCGGCCATGCGGGCGTCATCGTCGGTGATGCCGGAGGCCGCGGCAACGCGCGCCATTATCTCCGTGTCGGGGTAGTTGAGACTGCGTATGCGCGTCTTTTCCGGCGTGCCGAAGAAGGTGTACATTATATTTGCCGGGTCGTTATAATCCATCGTCCATGTGGCGACGAAGGAATCCATCTCTCCGGATTTGCGCAGATCCAGCCATGAGGACTCATCATAGCTCTTTATCTCCGCGTTTATGCCGATGGCCTGAAGATTCTGCTCGATGACCTGATAGACGAGCTGGATGTTGCCGGAGGCGGAGGAATCCATGGCAAGCTCAAAGCTTATCTCGCCGTCGGAATATCCGGCCGACTCAAGCAACGCCTTTGCCGCTGCGGGGTCATACGCCGGGCGCTCAAGAGCCTTGTTGAAGCCCCACACGCCCATGGGGATGATGCCGTTTTCCACAACGGCGTCGCCTGCGTATATGCCGGTCACGATGGAGTCAACATCGACTGCCGCCTGTATCGCCTTGCGCACATTGACGTCAGAGAGGTATTTGTTGTTCTCGTTGAGCGCAAAGTATACAAGCCCGACTCTGGAGCTGGTGACTATCCTGTCGGCATACTGCGTCTTGTATGTAGACTCGACAATGCTTGCGTCGAGGGATTCAAGGTCGATTATGTCAAGGTCGCCGTTCTGATACATGAGGTTCTGCGTGGATGCGTCGGGGATGATATAGACGGTCATCTTCTTGACGCTGGGCTCATCGCCCCAGTACTTATCGTTGTACTCAAGCGTGTAGTGGTCGTTCACGACCCATTCCGTCACCTTATAGGGGCCGGTGCCGATGGTATCCTCGCAGGAGAGACCGAAGTTCTGCACGGTCTCCATGGTCTCGCGGTCAACGACGGATATCGCGGGGCCGGTAAGCTCGGCGACAAAGCCGGCATTCGCGGCGTTGAGCGTGATGGAGAAGTGATAATCATCAATAACTGTGAAGCCCTCAAGCGTATCCGCCTCGCCGTTTTGCAGCGCTTCCGCACCAGCGACCTCAAGAGGAATATCGTCGTTCACGCCGCCGGAGGTGAGCAGCCGCTCAAAGGTGTACTGCACGTCGGAGGCCGTAAGCGCGCTCCCGTTTGAAAAGACAACGCCCTCTCTCAGCGTGAAGGTATAGGTCAGGCCGTCATCGGAGACGACATAGCTTTCGCAGAGGCTGGGCACTATCGCCGTGCTTCCGTCCGCTTCGACCTCAGACTCAAACAGCCTGTCGAAAATATTCATTGGAACCATGTAATTGTCCGTCGTCTGCGCCACGTCCATGGTGCTGATGTCATACAGCGCGGCAACGCGGAGGAAGCCGCTTTCAACGTTCTGCGCGGCGGCAGGAGCCTCGGCTGCGGCGGCCGGCTGTGCGGCGGTGCTTCCGCAGGCGGCGGCAGACAGCATCATGGCGCATATCATCAATACAACAACTATTCTTTTCATGTCATACCTCCACGGTTTTTGTGGTATCATTATACACTGAATTTTTTGCAACTAACAGTGCGCTGCGTGCTGAATACATTGCAAAAAGTGCTTTTCTGAAAGTGCGGTATTCGCGGAGCCGTCACACGATTTTAAGTGCGTGAACTTTGCCGCCGCCAAGTGCCGCCTCGACGCCCGCGGTGAATGCCCCGGTCTGCGCGTCAGGAACGAAGGCGAGCACAGTTCCCGCAAAGCCGCCGCCGTGTATCCTTACAGCGCCCTTGCCGCCCAGCAGCCTTCTGCACAGCGCAAGCGTGAATGCCATATCCTGATGCGCGGTGCTCCCCGCCGGAATTACGTTTTGCAGATACAGCCATGACGAAAGGCCGGATTCATTTATGAGCTTGAGGAAGCCGTCAAAGTCGCCGCGTTTCAACGCCTGTATCTGCGCCTGAACGCGCCGGTTTTCATCATAAACATGCATCGCACGCAGCACGGCGCGGTCACCGGCGGCGCAGCGCACATCCGCAAGATGGGCGCTGAACTCTGCCTCATCCACATCGCGCAGGAAGCGCTTGCCGAACACAGCGCAGACCTTCTCCAGCTCGCGCGGAATGGCGGCGTACTCATCCGTAAGCGCCGCATGATCCGCACCGGAATCAACGATGCATAGGGTATAGCCGCTCTTTTCAAAATCGTAGTCGATCTTTTCAACGACGGGCGATGTCGGATCCTTGAAGTCGATATATATAAGCCCGCCGACGCTGGACGCCATTTGATCCATCAGCCCGCAGGGCTTGCTGAAGTATTCGCACTCCGCGTATTGTCCGATCTGCGCTATTTCGACATCCGACATGCGGCCGTCAAAGAAGAGCCCGTTGAGGATGCGCCCAATAAGCACCTCAAACGCGGCGGAGCTTGAAAGCCCTGAGCCGGGCAGAACGGATGAACGTATTTTTGCGTCAAAGCCGTGGATATCACAGCCGCGCGTGGCAAACGCCGCCGCGACGCCGCGGACGAGTGCGGCGGTCGTGTTTTTCTCATCCTCGCGCACGGCCAGATCGTCCAGCTTGATCTCGAACGGCGCGTAGCCCTCCGAATCAATGCATATAGCATTTCTGCCGTTCAGCCGCACCTCGGCCGTAGTGTCGAGGTTTATCGCCGCGGCAAGCACACAGCCGTGCTGGTGATCGGTATGATTCCCGCATATCTCGGTCCTGCCGGGGGCGGAAAAGGTGAATGAGCTGTCCATAACGCGTCTCCTTCATTTGCTTTCTACATTATATTCTATATTATATCATTTAATTTTGCGCATTGAAAGGGCATACGGCCCGTTTCCCTAAAAAGAATGCGCCCGGCGCACTTGCTTTTTTCACTGCGGCGTATTAGAATAAACCTACCGAAATGCTATGTAGAAGAGAGTGATGCGACGTGAGTGAAAAAGATAAAAACAGTGCGGTCGTGCTGGCCGTGTGCATAAGCGAAAGAAAGGGCGAGCAGAAGCACCCCGTGGACGAGGTGGAGCTCAGACCGGACTGGGGCATCGCCGGCGACGCGCACGCCGGGAACTGGCACAGGCAGGTCTCCCTTTTGGGGAAGGAAAGCGTTGATTCGCTCCAAGGCAAGCTTGGCGATATGCGACTTGAACCCGGTGATTTTGCGGAAAACGTCCTTGTTGACGGGCTTACTCTCTATGCATTGCCCGTCGGCACAAAACTTGCCCTCGGAAATGACGCCGTTGCAGAAATCACGCAGATAGGGAAGCAATGCCATCACGACTGCGCGATACGCCAAAAGGCAGGGGACTGCGTAATGCCGCGCGAGGGGATATTTGTGAAGATACTCTCCGGCGGAAAGCTTCGCCCCGGCGATATTATACGGGTATTGTGAACATGTAAATAGAAAATGAGAACTGTCACAAAGGCAGCTCTCATTTTTTGTGATTTAAACGGAGTCACTGTGCGGCGCAAAATGATGATCAAGGATGACCCTTGCCGTCGCGGTAAGCGTCCATAACGGCGCGGAACACTTCGCCGTTGCTGGGCGGCGTCCAGACTATGGCGTTTGCCCCGGCGCGGATGGTGGACAAAACGCTTTCATCGGTATCACCGCCGCTGGCGATGATGGGGATGTCGGCGCTCTTTGCCCGTATCTCGCGGACTATCTCCGCCGTTTTGTATCCACCGGCGACGTTTATTATCGACGCGCCGGCGCGGATGCGCTCCTCAATGCCGTCCGATGTGACAGCCGTGACGATGACGGGGATATCAACGGTCTCGCGCAGAGTGCGTATGATGCGCCCCGCGGTCGGCGCGTTTACGACGACGCCAGCCGCGCCCTGCATCTCGGCGTACATCGCCAGATTCACAACGCGCACCCCTTTTGTAAGCCCGCCGCCGACGCCCGTGAACACAGGGATGTCCGCCGCGTGGACGAGCATATCCGTGATTATCGGCTGGGGCGTGTAGGGGTATACGGCAAAAACCGCATCCGCGTCAACATTACGGATAATGGCGACATCGGTCGTGAATACGAGCGAACGTATGCGCTTGCCGTTTATGACTATGCCGCTGCATTCGTTTATCTGCTCCGGTACGCGCAGGGCAACGCTTCGGAGCTTGCCGTTTATCTGCGGGGCAAGGAACTGGTTGTTTTCACTTTCAAATATGACGCGTGAGGCGCGCTGGATCTCTTCCTCTCTGCGCTTCCTGAGCCGTTCGGGTATTCTCTCTGCCATATGCGTGCTCCTTACTTGTTTAGGATGTTCATGAATTCCTCGCCGGTGATGGTCTCCTTTTCGTAGAGGTATTTTGCCAGCTCGTCAAGCTTTTCGCGGTTGTCGGAGAGTATCTTTTCCGCCTTTTCATGCTGCTTCTTGACAAGCTCCACGACCTCGCGGTCTATCTCGCGCTGAGTGTCGGCCGAGCAGGCGAGAGATGTGTCGCCGCCGAGGTACTGATTCGTGACCGTTTCCAGCGCCACCATGTCGAACTCGTCGCTCATGCCGTAGCGCGTTATCATTGCGCGCGCAAGCTTTGTCGCCTGCTCGATGTCGTTGGAAGCGCCGGTGGTAATGGAGCCGAACACAAGCTTCTCCGCCGCGCGGCCGCCGGTGAGCGTGGCGATCTTGTTTTCGATCTCTTCCTTGCTCATGAGGTAGTGGTTGCCCTCTTCCACCTGCATGGTGTAGCCGAGCGCGCCGGAGGTACGCGGCACGATGGTTATCTTCTGCACCGGAGCAGAGTGGGTCTGCATTGCGGCGACAAGTGCGTGGCCTATCTCGTGATACGCGACGATGTGCTTTTCATGGTCTGTCAATATGGCATTCTTCTTCTGATATCCCGCGATGACGACCTCGATGCTCTCCTCAAGGTCGGACTGCGTGACGAACTTTCTGCCGTTGCGCACGGCTCTCAGCGCCGCTTCGTTGACTATATTGGCAAGCTCAGCGCCGGATGCGCCGGACGCCATGCGCGCAATCTTGTTGAAATCGACCTCTTCGGCGAGACGGATCTTCTTCGCGTGCACCTTCAATATCTCCTCGCGGCCCTTGAGGTCGGGCAGCTCAACAGGAACGCGCCTGTCAAAGCGGCCGGGACGCGTGAGCGCCGGGTCGAGGGAATCCGGCTGGTTGGTCGCGGCGAGTATGATAACACCGTTGTTGCCCTCAAAACCGTCCATTTCCGTCAGAAGCTGGTTGAGCGTCTGTTCGCGCTCGTCATTGCCGGACATATTGCCCTGACGCTTCTTGCCGATAGCGTCGATTTCGTCGATGAACACGATGCAGGGGGCCTTTTCCTTTGCCTGCCGGAAAAGATCGCGCACCTTGCTCGCGCCCATGCCGACAAACATTTCCACGAATTCTGAGCCGGACATTGAGAAGAAGGGCACGTTGGCCTCACCGGCGACGGCCTTTGCCAGCATGGTTTTACCAGTTCCCGGAGGGCCGACAAGAAGCACGCCCTTGGGCATGTTCGCGCCGATCTCCTTATACTTGGCGGGGTCGTGCAGATACTCGACTATCTCGGCAAGGTTTTCCTTGGCCTCTTCCTCACCGGCGACGTCGTCAAACTTGATGCCGTCGGCGGACTTGACGTAGACCTTCGCGTTGGAGCCGCCCATGTTGAACATGAGGGAGTTAGGGCCGCCGGCCTGCTTCATCAGCTTTTTGGACATGATATCGCCGATCCACACGAAAAGAAGTATCGGCAGCACCCATGTCAAGAAGAAGCTCAGCAGGGGAGACGCCTGCTGTACTATCTCGCTTGAAAATTCCGCGCCGGATTTATAAAGGCGCTCCGTCAGATTCGGGTCGTCCATGACGCCGGTCTTGTAATAGTTCTCCTTGGCCTTGTCGGTGAACACAATTTCGTTGCTGTCAACCTCAACAAGACCGATATCTCCATCCTCCGTCATCTTCATGAACGTGCCGTAGTCCACCTCTTTCACCTGCGTGGCGAAGAGCGCCGGGGTCGCAAAGATATTGAAGATAAGTATGGCCAGAAGGGCGATTATGGAATAATACACCAATGGCCGCTTCGGGTTTTTTACTTCGTTCATATGGCTTGCTCCTTTGTGTTTATATCAAAAAGTATAGCATATTTTTTGAAAATGAAAATATGGAGTTTGGCAGAATTATTAAAAAGTTCAAAATCGGAGAAAGACGCAAATGTGCGCAAAATTCAATGAATATAACCATCCTGCCCAAAGTACAGGCCGAAAACCAGCGGCGTTTTCTGCTCGACTAGGTACTATCCAGATCCGAATCGGGCGATTGGCACAGCACCGGCATATTGAAAATTTGTGCAAACGATTTACAGGAAATGCTTGACAGATGTATAATATTGTGTTGTGGTGTAACTAGGCTTAGAAATAAACTCAATACATAAAGAAAGGCGGAAAAGAACATGAAAAAGCTGCTAGCAATGTTATTGCCGTTTGCAATGCTGATGTCGTTGTGTGCCTGCGGCGGAGGGGCGGCGTCCTCAACACCGGTGGCGGGTACGGAGGTGGCGGACTCCGAGGAACCGGCGGCGGAAGTTACCGAGGATCCTTCCGCGGAAGCGGTAGATTGGCAAAGCGTCTATGACGAAGCGGCGTCACTGTATTATACGGATTACGACTATCCGGCAGCATTTGAAAAGCTGCAAGGCGCAGAGGAATCTGATAACGCTTCTGTGCTGTACCTGCTGGGGCTGTGCTGCTATAACGGCAACGGTACAGAGAGGGATGAGGCAAAGGGAGCAGAGCTTCTGGCAAAGGCTGTGGAGTTAGGCAGCATAAGTGCGAAGTATTATCTTGCGGATGCTTATAAAACCGGCAGAGGCGTTGAAGCTGACAGTGAAAAGGCGGATGAACTTTATAAGTCATTCCTGACGGAGGCGGAAAGCGCCGAACCCGCCGACACGCCGGAATATGGCAGAATGCTGTATAGTATCACTATGTGTTATATTTATGGCTATGGCACAAAGGTGGATAAAGAAAATGCGGCAAAGTATGCAAAAATGGCGTTGGAAAGCGGCAATGTCGGTGTGATAAGCACATATTCCTTGGCGGCCGGTTATGAGAGCGGAAAAATAGGCGAAGGAAATCCTGACAAAGCACGGAAGCTGTATGCGGACATATTCCCACAGATAGAGGAGCTTGCAAACAAGGGGATAAGCGATGCAGAAAGATTTTATGCGCAGTATTATCATTACGGTGACGGCGGCGTAGAACAGGACTATACCAAGGCACTGGAATGGTACAAAAAGGCAGCGGAACAGGGGAATTATGGCGCGATGGCCCAAATAGGCATGCTTTATGCTAACGGGAATGGAGTGGAGCAAGACTATGTAAAGGCGGTTGAATGGTTTGAGAAAGCGGCAGAGCTTGGAGATGCCACTTCAATGAAAAATCTTGGTATTGCATATGCTAAAGGTAACGGAGTGGAGCAAGACTATGCCAAAGCGCTTGAATGGTATAAAAAAGCGGCAGAGCTTGGCAATGATGTAGCAATGTTCTGTATAGGTGCCATGTATGCTAACGGGCAAGGCGTAGATGTGGATTACAATTTGGCACTTGAGTGGTTTGAGAAAGCTGCAGATCAAGGCAACGAAAATGCTGTTGACACTATTGCGATGCTGCGCAATCAGGGGCTTGTTAATTAAGACTTAAGGCTGTTCTAATTCAAATTTACGGTAAATAATGTGGGCATCGACTGGCTCTGCGCATTAATTTGTGCGGAGCCAGTTGTGATTTGTGAGATACTATCCGAATCCGATTTTTAAAACGCATTGCAACTTTTCTGTGAAGTCCGTTGACAAGTTTCTGATTTCGGAGTATTATGCGTTTACGATTTCGGAAACATGTGGGGAGGCATAGTATGAATGACCGGTTACAGCAGCAGTTGCAGGCTCTAAACCGCCTGTATAAAGAAAGCGAGCATATTTACAGCAGGCTTGCGTCGAAGCTTGGCATGACGGACACCGCCTTTTGGGTGCTGTACGCTATCACCCATTCCGCAGAACTGATGACGCAGAACGACCTGTGCAGTGATTTCTTTTTCCCCGTGCAGACCATCCATTCGGCGATAAACAATCTGCGCAAGGATGGGCTATTGGAACTGCAAGTCATTCCCGGCACAAGGAACCGCAAGGCAATTTTGCTGACAGAGAAGGGGAAAAGCTTTGCAGAGAATACGATAAATAAGGCGGACGAAATAGAAAAGAATGCTTTTCTGCGATTAAGTGAGGAAGAACGGGAAGCGTATCTGTCACTGTTCAGACGGCATATCGAATATCTGAAAAGCGAAGAAAAATGCATGCTGGATTCCATTCCGGAGTGAGGAGGACACAATGAATTTACTGCTTACACTTGATGAAAATTATCTTCTGCCCTGCAAGGTCATGCTGGATTCGTTTTTTGCCAGCAATCCGAACGAGTCGGATGTGACGGTATACCTGCTGCACAGCGCCATCCCCGCGGAGAAGCTGGAAGAGCTGTCAGACTTTTGCACCGGCTTCGGCGCGAAGCTGGTGCCGATCGCCGTTGATGCGGCATTTTTTGAAAATGCCCCTACAAGCAAGCGTTACCCGAAGGAGATGTACTACCGGCTGCTTTCGCCGCTGATACTGCCGCAGGAAGTGGAGCGCGTGCTGTACCTCGACCCGGATATGCTCATTATCAACCCGCTGCGCCCGCTGTGGGAGCTGAACCTGTACGGAAAGACCTTTGCGGCGGCCTCTCACACGGGACTGACCGAAATGGCAAATGAGATAAATAATGTACGACTGGACACGGCGCATGAATATTTCAATTCCGGCGTTATGCTCATCGACTTGAACGCCGCCCGGAAGCTGGTGACAGCCGAGGACGTCTTCGCGTGCGTCAGCGAACACGAAAAGGAACTTATCCTGCCGGATCAGGATGTGTTCAACATTCTCTATGGCAGTCAGACCATGCCGGTGGACGATGTTCTCTGGAACTACGATGTGCGGAACTACTCCAAGTACCTCATCCGCAGCACCGGCAGACATGACCTGAACTGGGTCATGCAGAACACGGCTGTCCTGCATTTCTGCGGGAAGAATAAGCCGTGGCACGAGGACTATAAAAATCCCTTCGGAATGCTGTATCTGCACTATATGAATCTGACCATGCGGAAACTGTATGAGAAAAATGATATTTGAGTTTGAAGAAAAATTTGCTCGTTACCACTATATGTGAATAAAAATCAGCCCGGCACCGCGCTATTGATGCGATGCCGGACTGATTTTATTCTATTCATATTTGATGCATTGTTTCCCGCACTAAGAGGGCCGCCGTCTCGACAGATGCCCCGCATTCATCAAATTGCGTGAGCACCTTTTGCTCAATGGGAAACTTGTACGCAATCGCCTTTACAAAGCGTTTCTGCGTCTTTTGTTCCTCACGCGGGAACAACTCAACCTCGGAAATCAGGTATTTCACAAGGTCGCGCCGCTCTGCCGCATTCATTCTATCATAGATTGCGTCAAAAGACGAGAGGATTCCGATCATAGATTGCACAGACGTCTGCTCGCTTTCCAGAGTTGCCTTTTTCATCATGCTTTCTTGCAGCAGATCCTCCGCCTTATAAATCTGGTCATAGAGGTCATTCAGGCGGCGGGTCATGTCTGCGCGACGGCGCTCTGCATACTTGTCATCCGGGGCAATGCGGTCAATATCCTGTTCCAAGCTGTCGCAGCTGCGCTGTAAAGCGGATAGCTGTTTTTTGTAGGCGGTAATGTCATTTTCAACCTCGGTCATGTCCACGGCGGTCATTACCTTTTCCTGCAAATCCTTGATAAACTGCGGATTGCGAACAATCTTCCGGGTGTACTCCATCACCTCGTCCTCAACCTGACTGGCTACCACGCCATTCCTGCGGCATACCGAAGTCCCTCTATGTTTAGTCGCATAAGAACAGACATAAGATTCTGTGCGGCGCTCCGTGCCGTCCTGATTTGTCCACTTGGTCATACCGATATACATAGGTGCGCCGCATAATGGCAGCGAGCTTTTCCTGATCGCTCAGGGAAAGCTCGTCAATCAAAGCGGCAAGG
>OLOV01000393.1_pt1 | contig 38777 bp, 37 predicted proteins | sample 1672931 | NCBI WGS metagenome assembly OLOV01 (sample SAMEA3136738, study PRJEB25190) | human gut metagenome | biome: human gut; feature: human-associated habitat; material: faeces | place: Austria | collected 2013 | reverse complement strand
TTTTCTCCATTATACCAAAAAGCTTGCACGATAGCGAGACTTCTTTGACAGGCTGAAAAGCTGCAAGTATCACTTGCAGCTTTTACTTTTCCGTCACATCCGGCGCGGATATGTCCGCGCCGGGGTGCTTATGCGCTTATATCATGCCGCGCTTCTTGGCCTCGAAGGTCAGCTCGTCGCGGAAGTCGGGGTGCGCGATGGAGATAAGGTTCTTCACGCGCTTGCTGAGCGACAGGCCGCGAAGCTGCGCGATGCCGTACTCCGTAACGATGTAGTCCACGTCGTTCTTGCTGGTGGTGCACAGCGCGCCGGGGGTGAGGATGGGCTGGATCTTGCTTATGGTGCCGCCCTTCGCCGTGGAGGTGAAGGCGATGAAGCTCTTGCCGCCCTTGGACTGGCATGCGCCGCGCACGAAATCGACCTGGCCGCCCGTGCCGGAAAGGTGCTTTGTGCCGATGCTCTCCGCGCAGACCTGACCCCACAGATCCACCTCGACCGCGGCGTTGATGGAGATCATATTGTCGTTCTTGCAAATGACCGCCGGGTCGTTGACGTAGTTGACGGGGAGTATCTCGATGGCGGGGTTATCGTCGATGTAATCATAAATGCGCTTGGAGCCGAAGGCAAAGGTCGTGACGGTCTTGCCGCGGTGTATCTGCTTTTTGCTGTTGTTGACCGCGCCGCAGGCTATAAGCTCGACCATAGAGTCGGTGAACATCTCGGTGTGGATGCCGAGGTCGTGCTTGCTCTTGAGGGCAATGCCCGTCGCGTCGGGGATCGCGCCGATGCCGAGCTGGATGCAGGCCCCGTCGGGGATCTGCTCGGCGATATAGCCGCCGATGGTGGCGCTGATCTCGTCTATCTTCGTGGGGGGCAGGACCGCGAGGTCGTGGCTGTCCTCGATTATCGCGTCAACCTGACTGACGTGGATCTGCTGGGCGCAGACGGCGCGGGGCTGCTTGTCGTTCACAACGACGAAGATACGCTTTGCCTTGTCGATGGACGCCTCACTCAGCGAGCCGACAGTGCCCATGCTGAAATAGCCGTGCTTATCCATCGGGGAGACCTCGGTGATGTACACGTCATGGTCGTAAAGGCGCTGGATATCGCCGGGGATGTCGCGGTAGTACGCGGGCATGAAGTCGCCCCAGCCGCCGTTGACGGCCTTGCGCGCACCGGCGCTGGAAAACCATGAGCTTCCGTTGAAGCGGCCGTTGAGCGAATCATCGGCATAGAACTCAAACGGGTACACGTCCAGCAGGGTGTCTATCTTCACGCCGGATATCTCACCCCTTGCCGCGCGCGCCGCTATCGCGGACACGAGCGCCGGGGGCGCGGCGACCGCCGCGTCCATGCCTATCAGCCAGCCGTCCTGCACGCGGCCCGCGGCCTCCTCGGCGGTGGTGAGCTTATTTGCGTATATTTCTCTGTAGTCTGCCATTTTCGTTTTCCTTTCCTTATCTGTATCTGTGAATATCGCCCCGGCGCGCGCAGATGGGCGCGCCATGGCGCGGTAAACCTTTTATTTGCGGCGGCTGCGCTGGCGGCGCTCGGAATACATGCGGTTGTCCGCAATGCGGCTGTCGGACTCCTGCATGAACTTCTTGAGCCTGTCCTCAAACGCCTTGTCCGCACTGGGCGGATCCGCCGCGGGCGGGGCCGTGCGCGGCGCGGGAGCTTGAGAACGCGCCTCCCGCACGGGCGGGCGGCGCGGCGGCGCGGGCGGAGCCGGCTGCGCCTGCTTGACGGAGAGGTTTATCTTCCCCGCCTCATTTATGCTGATCACGCGCACCTTCACCGTCTGCCCGACGGAGAGATAGTCGTTCACATCGTTCACGTAGCTGTTGGCCACCTCGGAGATGTGCACAAGGCCGCTCTTCCCCTCCGGAAGGGCGACGAACGCCCCGAACTTAGTTATCCCCGTGACCTTTCCTTCAATAACGGCGCCAATTTCAAGTCCCATCCTGCACCCTCTCCGTCTCGCCGCGGGCATCATCCGCGGCGGCACTGTCTGTTGTGAAATAAAATATCCTTTCGCCCGGTATCACCAGTCCCAGCCTCTCGCGCGCAAGCGCTTCCATCCCTTCCCCGCTCTCGACGGCCTCGAGCTTTTCCTTAAGCTCCAGATTCTCGCGCTGCGCCGCGCAAAGCGCCGCCTCCTGCGATGCAAGGCGCTGCCGGGCATACGAAACATCCCGCACGGCAGACGTGAACAGGGCGAGGGCATACACCAGAAGGGCAAGCGCGGCAATGCGCAGAAGCGAAATTCGAGACTGCATAGATACCTCTTCAATCATCTTTTATAATAAAGCATTCTCTCACTTTATGGAAGAGAATTTTTGCCAATTCTGCGGTTTTTTTAATTATTTTTTTCGCGTGCGCGGCGAGGCCCTCCACAGCGCCGAGTGCGCCGTCAAAAAGTGCGTACACCCTGTCGCTGACGGTGTGCATATACATTATAAAGCCTATAAGCGTCATTGCAAGCTCCCAGATGCCGAGGCGGCCGGGCTGCGCGCTCATGGCAAGCGTGAACGCCCCCGCCAGCGCCGCAAGCGAGAACGCGGCGTCCAGCACGGCCGCGCCGAAGGCCGCCGCCCTGCGCCGAAGCGGGCGCAGGCAGTCATACGCAAGCCCCAGCAACGCGCCGAGGCCGAAGGCCAGCACCAGCGACTGCGCCTGCACGGCAAGCTCGACCTCCATATCAGCCGAAAAGCCGCGTCCACAGCGACTCGCGCTGCACCGGCTCGTCATAGCTTAGCTCGCGGACGTGGCCCTGCACCTCGAGCTGACCCAGCTCAAGGTCTATCCGGCCTATATGCAGCCCGTCGCCGCGGATGGTGAGCGCGCCGAGGCTGGTCGTAAGTATAACGGTATTTTCGTCAAAGCCGGAGACATCCTCCACCCCGGAAAGACTCATCCTTTCGCGGTTTTCAATGCTGAGGCTGTGCGGCTTGTCTGTGGTTCTGCTTTCTTCATACGGCATACGGAAAACACCTCCCGCTAATATATATGCCGCGGAAGGCGCGATTATTGCCGCGTGGCGGGCATGAAGCTCGCCGCGGCTTCCGTTTTTGGCGCGGGCCGCGGCGATATATCGTTAATTATTCGTCAAGCTCCCACGGCAGGTCTACCCAGCGCAGCTCGTGCCCCATCGCGGGGATGAGCTTTTCAAACACGTCCGCACTGCGTATGCGCAGGGATGAGCTGTTTATGCACGGGTGACAGCCGAAGTACTCCTCCCCCTGCAGGTCCCGATCGACCAGCAGGTGCACGCGCCCCTCCCGGTCGTTCATCAGGCCAAGCACGCTTACTGAGCCGGGCGTGATGTCAAGCGCGGAGAGCATCTGCTCAGGCGTGCCGAAGGAGAGGCGCGCCGTGCCGATCTGCTTGGAGAGCACCTTGGTCTTGAAGGGCTTATCCCCCGGCATGAGCAGAAGATAAAGCTCCGTCTGCTGTCTGTTGGTGAGCAGGAGATTCTTGCATATTTCGCAGCCGAGTATCTTTTCGACCTCGTGGCAGTCGTCTATATGATCGGCATAGTCGTGATCGACGCGGCAGAAATCTATGCCCAGCTTTTCAAGCAGGTCATAGCAGCGCTCCTCCTTGTCGATGCGTTTTTCGGCCGGGCGGCCGGAATAAAGCGTGGCGTCTATTTTCATATCAGATATCCTACCTCTTGTTCGATGGCAGCCAGATGTGCTGCTCCTGCGCGTTTTTTATAAGCCCGTCGCGGAAATCCGGGTGCGCCACGGAGATGAGCGCCTCCGCGCGCTCCCACGTCGTAAGCCCGGCGAGGTTCACCGCGCCGTACTCCGTGACGATGTAGTGGCACATGCTGCGCGGCGTCGTGATAATGTCCATGTTGAAGTGCGGCACGATGCGCGACTGCACTGTGCCGTCCTTCCCCGTGTGCGTGGACGGCAGGCACAGAAAGGCCTTGCCCCCCGCGGAATGCACCGTGCCGGAGACGAAGTCGAGCTGGCCGCCCGTGCCGCTTATCTGGCGGAAGCCCACGCTCTCCGCGTTCACCTGCCCGTAAAGGTCAACGTTCAGGCAGCCGTTGATGGAGATCATGCTGTTGTTCTTCGCCAGCACATGCGGGTCGTTGACATAGCTGAGCGGCAGGCCGAGGAATTCGTCGTTATGGTCTATCCAGTCATAGAAATCGCGCGTGCCCATGGCGATGGCGGCCACGCTCTTCCCCGGATGCAGGGTCTTGCAGCGGTTCGTTAGCTTGCCCGCCCTGTACATGGCGAGGTAGCCGTCCGCGGCAAGCTCCGTGTGCATGCCGAGATCCTTCAGATCGCTGTCCGCGATAAGCTCGCCGAGGGCGTTCGGCACGCCGCCGATGCCGAGCTGCACCGTCGCGCCGTTCTTTATGAAGGGCAGGAGGTTCTGTGCGATGCGCACCTCCGTCTCGCTCGGCCGCGGCGCCTTCATCTCCAGCAGCGGATAACTGCCCGCCTCGACCACAACGTCGGCCTCGGAAATGTGCACATAGCTCTCTTCGCCGCCGCACATCCACGGCAGCGCCTCGTTGACCTCAAGTATGACTATATCCGCCTTGTCGATGATGGCCTTGGGAAGCCCCTGACAGGTGGAGCGGCTGAAATAGCCCTTGTCGTTCATCGGCGTGACGGCCAGCATGGCGACGTTGACCGTGAGATAGTTTTCGTAGTACGCGCCCATGTTGCGAAAGTCCATTGGGATGAAAAAGGCGCGGTGCGCGTCTATAAGCCGCCGCTCGTATGCCGAGCAGAACCAGCTGTTATAAACAAAATGCTCAAACCCCGTGTCGCACTCCGCGACCTGAATGGGGCCGGAAATAAGGTTCCCGCGTATTTTAACGCCCCACAGCTCATCCCGGCGCTTCGCCAGCGCCGCGTCCAGCGTTTTGGGAAAGCCGTTGTTGGACGCATAGTCCACCCAGTCCCCGTTTTTCACGAGGCGGACGGCCTCATCCGCCGTGCGCAGCTTGGAGCGGTATTCATCGTATACTGACATGCTGTTCTCCTTCTTCGGTCAATGTGCCTGTTTTTTCTTTGCGGCGATCTATATATCGCCTTAATGGAGCTCGTTCTCCATTGCGACGCGGTATTTCCCGTCCTCACAGACAACGATATATTTCCTGTAGTCGTCGCTATAGCTGCCGTCGATCATGTATATGACGCCGCTTATTTTGGCGTCGTCCTCTTCGCGGCAGTCAAAATCCGTATAAACTCCATATGTATATGCGCCCTCGTCGCCGGAGCTCACCGGAACAAGCTCTCCGTCAAGGTTGGCCGCCATACCGCGTGCGCCGACGGCGCTTATTCCATATCTGTCCGGTCTAACACAGCCCTCGGAGCAGTACTCACCACATCTGCCGTCCTCGCACACATAATATAAATGATAGGTTGATCTGTCGAAGTAAACGGAAGCAACATCCTCCGCCATGACTTCGGAAGCCCAGTTTATCAGTCTTCCGTCCTCTGTAAGCGCATAAACGAGTATCCCCCACGGGCATGGCGTCGGATATACGTCCGCAATATCCTCCCACGCGGAAAAATCAAACTCTAACGGATATGTGGGCGTTTTTTCTCCCGTGAAGCATTCCCCGGAAAATACACAGGTCCCGTCCTCTCTCAGCCCTATGTAATTCCCATTGCGCATGGAGTAGACATTCTTTATTCCGCGCCACGCGGTCATATCGGAATTGAGCTCTCCCCCGACAGCGGCAACGCGCCCGTCGGCCAGAACAGCTATCAGCCCCGATGTGAAGCCACTGCCCGGAGTGCTCTGAGTAAGACCGACAACGTTTTTAAGCCGCGCGGCGTCAGCGCGGACGGCATCCAATCTCTCATCCTTCACGGTATCCGGCCACGCGACGCTGACAGTGCCGTTCTTTTTTACCGCGGCAACATATAGACCTTCATCCCAATAGCTGTAGTCCGCGATGAACGACCGGACGCCGCGCATGGCTCTCAGACTCGGCGTCACATCCGCAAAGCTGTCGTTGTACATATCGCAGACGCGAATACCGCCGCGCGCGTCAAGGCCGATAATGTACGGGTAAGGGTTTTTGTCATTATATGACCACGGCGTAATGAACTCAAGCTGCTTCATGTTTTTCCAATCGAAAAAATCATCCTCCGCACGGTCTGCGGCGGCAAAGGTGAAGGAAAAGGCAGTGAAGATAAGGGCTAGGATGAGGGAGCAGCATATGCCCCGTGCGAGTTTTCGTTTCATTTTCGGCCGTGGCTCCTTTTCAGATATTCTTGGACTAAGTACCCTCGGTTGACAAGAGCACATACGCCTGACGGCGCGTCTTTCCGGCGCTTTTTGCCCTTTTCATCTTGATGGGTTACGACACATCTGCGCCTCAAAAGCCAAAAATCGCTCGAAAATCCATCGCTGTCAGGTGCAAGCAGTTTTGACGAGGCAGAAAAGCGGTCAGACGACGAAAAGGCCGCAGAGAATACTTTGTGTATTTGCAAGGTCTTTGAGGATGTATGGGCATTCTTTCTGCCAGTCAAAACCGTGTGTGTCCTTGTCAACCGAGGGTAATACACTTTTATAATACACTTTTTATATCATTTTTTCAATATGCACTTCGATTACGATATGAAACGCCGCCCGGACTGCGGGCGGCAGGGCGCGCATGAAAAACCGCCCGCCGTGCGAAAGCACAGCGGGCGGAAAACATCTGCTGTTTTATCGGTCCGTCAGGATAGAGCGGCTATTAGGCCTGCTTCTTCTCCTTCTTGGTCATGACCTGTACGCCCTCGACAACGAGGATGACAGCCAGAACGATAAGACCGATGGACCAGATCATCTGGAACCAGTCGCCCCATGCGGCGCCAGCGGCGGCGATGAGCTTGATCTTGGCGATGATGGTCATGGTGAGGGAGGTGATGGTCGCGCAGAGCATGAAGACCATCGGAACGAAGAACATCTTGTTGTTCTTGCCGATGTTGCCCAGCCATGCAGCAACTGCCAGCATTGCTATACCGGCAAGGAGCTGGTTCGCAGCGCCGAACACGCCCCAGATCTGGTTCAGGCCCATGAAGCCCATACCGCAGCCGATGATGACCATGATAAGGGTGGACACGAGCGGGTGAGAGAAGAACTTGCGTGCGCCGGTCAGCTCGTCGCGGGTCTTGCCTTCGGGAATGAACAGCTCGGCAAACATGTAGCGGGAAAGACGCGTGCCGGAGTCAAGGGAGGTAAGAGCAAAGACAGAAACTGCCAGAGTCAGCAGGGTGTAGGTGGTGTCGTAAACGGGGTTGGAGAAGTCTGCCACGCCGCCGAACATAGTGGCGACCATGGTGGCAACGCCGCCTGCGAAGATCGTGGGAGGTGCGGAGAGGAGGAACTTGTCGCCGCCGCCGATGTTGGTCTCTTTGAAGACAACGCCGATAGCGATGAGGGCGATGATCGCAAGAGCGGACTCAACGATCATTGCGCCGTAGCCGATGACCTTTGCATCCTTCTCAGAGTCGAGCTGCTTGGAAGTCGTGCCGGAACCGATGAGAGAGTGGAAGCCGGAGACTGCGCCGCAGGCGACGGTGATGAACAGGGTCGGGAAGAGGGAGGCGGAGCCGTTGAGGCCCTTCCAGCCTGCGAATGCAGGCAGCTCAACAGTTGCGCCGGAGAACACGATACCGACGAAAGCGATGATCATCATGCCGTAGAGCAGGAAGGAGGACAGGTAGTCACGCGGCTGGAGCAGCATCCAGACAGGAAGCAGAGAAGCCACGACTATGTACACTGCGATGAAGAGGACCCAGAAGGTGCGGCTGGCGTTGACACCGAAGTTCAGGCCGGCGATGGTGATGAGCACGATGCCGATGATGCCGACGACAGTGGCGGGGCCGACCTTGCAGTTCTTGCGGTACACGAAGTAACCGAAGATGAAAGCGATAACGATGAACAGAAGAGAGGTGGTCGCGGTGGAGGCGTTGCCGCTGACGTTTGCACGGCCAACGGTGAACACGGGGCCTTCGGAAACGAAGGTGCCGGCCACGACTGCGGTGAAGGAAGCAATGACGAGAATGAGAACGAGCAGGGCGAAGATGGTGAACAGTCTCTGTGCCTTGACGCCTATCTCATCCTTGATGACTTCGCCGATGGAGCCGCCGTTGTGGCGGATGGAGGCGAACAGAGCACCAAAGTCATGCATTGCGCCGAAGAAGATGCCGCCGATAACGATCCACAGGAAAACGGGGACCCAGCCGAAAACTGCGGCCTGGATAGGTCCGTTGATGGGGCCTGCACCGGCGATGGAAGAGAAGTGGTGGCCCATCAGCACGGCGGGGTTGGCAGGAACGAAGTCCTTCCCGTCATAGCTGGTGTGTGCCGGGGTTTCATGGTTGGGGTCAACACCCCACTGCTTTGCAAGCCAAGAGCCATAGAAGATGTAGCCCAGAGCAAGCAGAGCGAATGCGATGAGAAGAATAATTACTGCGCTCACACTTTTCACTCCTTAAATAAAAAGTATAAAATATATAGCTTTCGCCGAGAGCCCCTCAGTCCCTCGCTGCGAATAGCTTACTGAAATAGGGGGCCAGCTCATTTCCGGCCCGGTTCGTGCAGACCTTTTTCTCCGAAAGATCCACGCCCCCTGCCTTAAGCTCCGTATAGCCGTGCAGGGAGAATTTATAGCTTTTGCTGTACTTCAGCTTTTTTATGTGCTTCACCGTCGCCGCGTCAAGCCTGTCCGCGATGAACAGAACCTTGATGTTGGAACACTGGTGCTCCTTATGGGGCTTCACGCGCGGAAGCGACTCATCCAGCGCGCGCCTGACGCATTCGTCCACCTGCGCGCAGTCAAAGCTGTCGGCGGCGAAGATGTAGGCGTACTCGTTCTTCTCGTTGCCCCACATCGTGATGTTCTTTGTCAGCCAGTAACGCTCATCCCGGGAAAAATAATCCGCCCTGAAAGCGAGAGGCGCGTCCTCATCCGCCACGGGAACTATGTTGTAATAAGCGCTGTATGAATCCTTAAGAACTTCCAAAAACAATGCCCGATCCATCCGGCACCCTCCCGAGAGCTGATAAGCGGCCGGAGGCATTAACACGAAAACGGGTTTTGCTTGCGGGCGCTCTATACGGCCAATGACTTTCTGACGAATAATTAAATCTATTCCCAATTCTTTAATAAGAATATAACTCATCTTTGCGAAAATTTCAATAGTTAATTCACAAAAAATCCACATTTTCTGCGTTCATTGCTTCATTTTTTAGCCAATGTGCATTTATGTAAACCGTTTTGTCGTTTTATCATGACATTTTCTAATGATATGTATAAAACGCCGCTCTTTCATTTCCCAATGGTTTTTCTCTTTTTCGCCCCCATCGCTTCAAAATCCTGTTGCAACATATATTGGATTATGCTATTCTAATTCAAGTGTATAATCAGATATATAATCTATATATGTAGAAGAGGGCAGAATGGAACTTAAACTCTGCGTGCCGTGCCTGCTGGGGCTTGAAGGGCCGATCGCCGACGAGCTGAAGCGGCTGGGCATGGATAACGTCGCATCCGAGAACGGACGCGTATATTTTACCGGAACGGAGGCCGCCGTCGCCGCGGCGAACATAAACCTGCGCATCGGCGAGCGCGTGCTGATCGAGCTTGGCCGCTTTGACGCCGTGAGCTTTGAGGAGCTTTTTCAGGGCGTGAAGGCGCTGCCGTGGGAGCAGTTCATCGCAAAGGACGCCGCCTTCCCTGTGAAGGGCTACAGCCTCAATTCAAAGCTTTTCTCCGTCTCCGACTGTCAGAAGATAATAAAGAAGGCCATTGTGGAAAGGCTCAAGGGCGTGTACGGGCTTGAGTGGTTCCCCGAAAGCGGCGAGACCTATCAGGTGCAGTTCTCCATAATGAAGGACAACGTCTCCGTATGCATCGACACATCGGGCGAGGGGCTGCACAAGCGCGGCTACAGGCCCGCGCACAACGCCGCACCGTTGAAGGAGACCATGGCCGCGGCGATGGTGAAGCTTTCGCGCTACCGCGGGCGCGATGATTTTATCGACCCCTTCTGCGGCAGCGGCACCATTCCCATAGAGGCCGCGCTCATCGCGCGCAACATCGCCCCCGGCCTCAACAGGCGCTTTTCCGCGATGAACTGGCGCATATTTGACCCGCGCATATGGGCGCAGGCGCGCGACGAGGCGCGCAGCCGGGAGTTTCACGGCACTTACAGCATCATTGGCAGCGACATCGACCCGCACGCCGTTGAGATCGCGCGCGAGAACGCCGCGCGCGCCGGTGTGGGCGACATCGTCCGCTTTGAGGTGGCGGATGCCGCCGCGTTCGACAGAAAGACGGAGCGCGGCGTCATCGTGACGAACCCGCCCTACGGCGAGCGCATAATGGAAAAGGCGCAGGCCGAGGCGCTGTACAGCGCTTTCGGCGCGGCGTGGCGCAAAACGGAGAACTGGCAGCTATACCTTCTCTCCTCGCACACCGAGTTTGAGCGCTGCTTCGGCAAGACGGCCGACAAGAAGCGCAAGCTGTATAACGGCATGATCAAGTGCGATCTTTTCATGTACTTCAAATAACGGAAGAGCAATAAGGAGCGGATATATGAAGCATATTTTTATCGTCAATCCCACAGCCGGCGGGCACGACGCGACGGATGCCGTCCGGGCAAAGGTGGAGGCCGCGTTTGCCAAGCGCGGCGGGGAGTTTGAGATATACGTCACGCGCGCCCCGATGGACGCGACGGCCAAGATCCGCGTGGAGGCCGCCTCCGGCGAGCATCTGCGCGTGTACGCCTGCGGCGGCGACGGCACCTTCAACGAGTGCGTGTGCGGCGCGGCGCAGCTTCCGAACGTTGCGATCTGCCCCTTCCCCACCGGCACGGGCAACGACTTCTGCCGCATGTTCGGCGAGGAGGCGGATATGTACCGCGACCTTGACGCGCTGCTTGACGGCTGTGAGCGCCCCATCGACCTCATCGACTGCAACGGCCGCTGGTGCGCCAACATATGCTCCGTCGGGATAGACGCGCGCATCGGCACGTCCGTGCACAAGTACAGCCACCTGCCCGTTATCGGCGGCGCGGCGGGCTACGTCGTGTCGGCCGTGGTGAATGTTTTTCAGGGCATAAACACAAACATGTACATAAAATGCGGCGATTTTTACGCCGAGGGCAAGCACGCGCTGGTGTGCGTGTGCAACGGGCGCTATTACGGCGGCGGCTTCAATCCCAGTCTGACCGCCCGCCCCGACGACGGGGAGCTTGACTTCTTCATCACGCGCCGCGTCAGCCTGCCGGTGCTGGCCGTGCTCATCGGCAAGTACGCCAAGGGCCGCGCCGACGAGCTGAGCCAGTACATCACTCACCTCAAAGGCACGGAGATCGAGATCGGCTTTGACGAGGACAACGTGGTGAACATCGACGGCGAGGCGCTGTACGCAAAGCGCGTGCGCATCCGCCTTGTGCCGGGCGCGGCGAATCTCATCGTGCCGAAGGGCATGAAGTTCTTCAACGCGTAAGGGATAAAGCAGACGAAGTCAATGCCGCCCCGCCGGAAGCTCCGGCAGGGCGGCGGTCATTATATAGAGCGTATAGTCACAGACGCGCCGGAAAACCGGCGCGTCTGCTTTTTTATGGAGCTGACGGTGTGATAGAGGTGTGATCAATGCACTCCGTCAAGAATCACGCCCTTGCTGCGGAGCTTATCCTGCAGCTCGGAAACCTGATCTTCAAGCTGGCGGGGAGTGATGCCCTTCTTGACGCACAGCGCGGCAGCCGTACCGGCAGCTTCGCCAGTGACCATAGTCTGCTGGAGGAAGCGCTGATGCGCGGCGCGGGTCGCAGAGACGGCCTTGCCGGCCACGAGGAAGTTCTCAAGTCCCAGAGGAACGAGGCAGCGGTAAGGAATGTCATTGGAGCCGCCGTCCTTGGGCACCGCGTTTATCGCGGAGGAGGTGACAGTGCCGGTGGTGGTGTTGTCAGCACCGGGAACGACGTGCTTTGCACCGCCCGGGAAGTTGCTGCGGCCGATGGTATCAGGGAAGCGGCGCGCCTCGGCGATGTCCTCGGTCGTGAGGATGTAGTCGCCCATTACGCGGCGCGTCTCGCGGATGCGAACCTCGGGGCAGACGCGGGTGAGGTACATGTTCTCGAAGCCGGGAACGTACTTCTTGAAGAACTTGAAGGCGATCTCATCCTGCGCGCGGCAATCGACCTCGCACTTGGTGAGGTCTCTGACGTCGCAGCAGTCAACGTTATCGACCTGGGAGGAGTGCTGGAAGTGGGCCTGGATAACGCCGCCCTCGCGCGGCATGATGAAGAAGCCGACACCGGACTTGTTGTGCCACTCGCCGGTCTCCACGCCCTTCTTATGCAGGGAAACGAAGCCCATGACCTCCGCCACGTCCGCAATGGACTTGACGTTCTGGCGGATCATATCTCTGATCTGATCTTCGTTCATGTCTATGTAAGGCTCGTAGACGTGGTTGAAGTCAAACTCGTCGAGGTTGTTCATGAAGTACTCCATGAACTCATCCCAGTTGATGCCGTCGGCAGTGAAAGCAACGGTGCTGGGTTCGAGCTTGTCGCGGGACCACTCATCGGTCTGCGCGCCAGCGCGGAAAGCGACCTCGCCTTCGCCGGTGCAGTCGATAACGACCTTGGCAAGCACCATGGACTTTCCGCCCGGATGCTCGCAGATGACGCCGTTGATGTCATTGCCGGTGCGGATAACGTCAGTGACCATGCTGTGCAGCATAAGCTCGCAGCCAGCCTCGGTGAGAAGGTCGTATATCAGGTAGCCCCACCAGTCGGGATCGACAAGGTTGAACTGATAGGAGCCGCGCCATTTCTGATGATGGGAGGGCAGCGCATGGCCTTCGGCCAGCAGCTTCTGATAGGTCTCCCAGACGATGCCGCCGACGATGCGCTCGCCGCGGGCATTGTACAGCCATGCGTAGGAGAATCCCGGAGGGCCGGAGAAGCACATCTGGCCGCCGAGCTGGCCGACGCGCTCTATAAGCAGGGTTTTTGCACCGTCGCGCGCGGCCGCAAGCGCCGCCGCCACGCCGGAAGTGCCGCCGCCGCAGACGACGACGTCATAAGAACCGTAATAGTTCATCATTTTAATATTACCTCCAATAAATATGAGAAAGCGTTCCCGCGCTGGGCAGAGCCGCTGCTTGTGCACGGCGGCTCCGCCCGGCCGGCGTTCTGACGGCCGCCTTTTGGCGGGAATACACTGGCCGGATCAGTAAGTACCAAAGAGTATCGCGCCGCGCTCAACAAGGACTTTCTGAAGCTCGGAGACCTCATCCTCAAGCTGGCGGGGAGTGATGCCCTTCTGGGCGCACATTGCCGCGGCCACACCGGCGGCGTCGCCGGTGACGGTGGTCTGCATCAGGAAGCGGTGGTGAGAGGGACGATCCGCGCAGATGGCCTTGCCGGCCACGAGAAGATTTTCAAGCCCCTTCACAACGAGAGAGCGGTACGGGATATCGCTGGAGCCGCCGTCCTTGGGGTGACGGACCTGCTGAAGCGCAAGCGCCTTGTCGCCGCAGGCGTGCTTTGCGCCCGTGGTGAAGCTGCTCTTGCCGATGACGTCGGCAAACTTCCTTGCATCGGCGACGTCGTCGGAGGTGATGCGGTAATCGCAGGTGATCCTTCTGGTCTCGCGGATACGCGCCTCGTGGCAGGTTCTGGTGATATATGCATTTTCAAAGCCGGGCACGTACTTTTTGAAGAACTTCCACGCGATCTCGTTCTGGCGGCGGCACTCGATCTCGACGCGGGTAAGATCGCGCACGTCGGTGCAGTCTGCCATGTCCTCCTGAGAGGAGTGCTGGAAGTGGGCAAGAATGTGGCCGTCCTTGGGCATGATGAAGAAGCCCACACCGGACTTGTTGTGCCACTCGTTATTCTCGATACCGATCTTCTTGAACTTGAGGAAGCCCATCATTTCGCCGACTTCGGTGATGTCCTTGGCGTTCGCAGCAGCCTGCTTTATCTCGTCCATGGTCATACCCTGGAAACGGTCGGCAACCTGCTCGAAGAGGAAGTCGTCTATATTATTGCGGAAGTAATCCATGACCTTGTCCCAGTCAACGCCGTCGGCAGTGAAAGCGACGGTCGCGGGCTCAAGGACGTTCACGGGCTCGATCTCATACTCGGCGCCAGCCTGAACGGCGACTTCGCCCTCGCCGGTGCAGTCGATAATGACCTTGCCGAGAATGACGGAGCGTCCGCCCGGATGCTCGCACACAACGCCCTTGACGACGTTGCCCTCACGGATGACTTCAACGACGAGGGAGTGGAGCATGATCTCGCATTTCGCCTCGGTGAGCATACGGTACACCAGCAGGCCCCACTTGTCGGGATCGACATAGGAGAAGGTGTAGTCGCCGCGCCACTTGGGCAGGATATGGGGCAGTGCGTCGCCGGTCTTGAGCAGCGCATTGTGGGTCTCTTCGGCAAAGCCGCCCACTACCTGCTCATGGCGCGCGTTGAAAAGGTGTGCGTAGGAGAATCCCGGAGGTCCGGAAAAATTCATCTGGCCGCCAAGCTGGCCGACGCGCTCTATAAGCAGAGTCTTTGCGCCGCTTCTGGCAGACTGAAGAGCCGCGGCAACGCCGGACGTGCCGCCGCCGCAGACTATAACATCGTAAGAACCATACAGGCTATACATGGTAGCCCTCCCTTTTTCTAGTGTGGAGGGTTCCGGTATTGGCCGGGACCCTCCCTGTTTTTATGAAAGAATCAGCTTACTTGCGCTTGAAATCCTCAAGGCTCTTGGCAATGGTGCCATCGGGCAGAGTGAGCGCCTCGACGCAGCCTTCGCTGTGCAGCGCCCAGGGCAGGATAACACCGGAGTGACCGCCGCGGCCGCCGATGGTGACGACTTCGACGTCTCTGGGGAAGCGGGTGACAGGCAGCGGGTGACGGTTCGCCCACTCCTTCGGGCGCACGGGCTTGAGGCCGCGGCCGTTGACCATGGCATTCTGATGGTACACATACTGATGGATGTGCTCCTGGATCATTTCCTTGGTGTAGCCGTCCTTCTTGAGCATCATTGCATGGTCGGGTGTGAGGCAGACGACCAGCGGGCCGGGCATGTAGGCATTGTTGGAGCCAAGAGTGGTGCAGCATGCAGTGATGGTATCGAGCAGGTCATGGCCGTTGAGGCTGAGGAAGTCGATGATATCATGCAGCGGCTCTGCCTTGAGCATGTACACGGTGGTGGTGTCGCTGTCAAAGTGATCCTCGTTTATCATGTTCCACTGTGCAAGCGAGGGCTCCTCTGCAAAGCAGTAGGTGAACTCGGCCTGGGAGGCGATGCAGTCAAGGTCGCACACGCCGGGCACGCTGCGAAGCGCGTTCATGATGACAAGGTTTATTGCGCGGCCGATGGTCGCGTTTTCGGGCCAGCCGGGGCCCTGGCAGCCCTGTTTGCCGGAAATGCCTATCTGCTGGGCGATGGGGCCGGAGACGAGGCACATATTGCCGCCGGGGTGCGAGGTGGTGACGGACTGGTTGAAGTTGTAAAGCGGGCTGTTGAGCGCCTTGAAGGCGGCAACGAGTACGGGCATTGCATGGGGCTTGCAGCCTGCCATGACAGCGGCGATGGCAACGTCCTTGACGGTTATCTCTCTGCCGCTGGGGCCGGAGGGATCGACAAGCTTGGTGTCCTCATCCCAGGGGCAGTACTCAAGCATCGCCTCATAGCGGCGCTTCGTGGGCGGGATTATGGGCAGGCCATCGCAGATATGCTCTGCATTGAAGTAATCCATGACCTCTTCCATGTAAGCGCCGGGCTCCATGGACTTATCAGCGTCATATTCGGGTGCGAAGGGCAGCAGCCCGTCCTTTGCGGGAGCAACCTTGTCCATCTTGAAGTCGATGTGGGCAAGCTCCTTGAGCTTGTCGCCGTTGCTGGTGAGAGAAGCAAGAATGTAGTCCCACTTCTTATCGACCTCGGCCGCGACCTCGTCAACGGTGGACGCCTGGTAGATATCGACGGAGCACAGGCACAGCTCGCCCGCACGGTAGACGCCGACGCCCTCGGTGATGGCGGTTCCCGGAGGCGCGGTCATGTAGACCGCAGGGATACCCAGCTTCTCCAGCGCGATCGTGAGAACGGTCGTGGAGGAGGAGGTGCCCATATCGCCGAACGCGACTATCGCGGCGACGGGCTTTTCTTCGGCGAGCATTGCGGCGTATTCGCCGAGCTTTGCAGCGTTCTTGCCGCGGACAGTCTCGGTGTATTCCACCCACTTGCTGTCGTCGCAGCCTATCTCGCGCAGATGCTCCTTAATGCGGTCAAAAACGGTGTAGTAATTGCAGAAGCCGAGCTTGGTGTTATTGTAGAAAAGGATCTTTCCGCTCTTAAGTTCTTCAAGAGAAGGACGCTTGGCCAGCTCGAGCATAGGGCGCTCCTGATAGCCGCGCGGATCCAGCATGGTGTTGACTTTGGACATTGTTTTTCTCCTTTACCAGAATATTAATGCTGATGTGCACAAGCATTGTATGATTATATTATAGGTATACGCCGGGATATCGGCAATTCAATTGAGGCTGTGTCAGACACACAAAATTGAATACAAGCGCTCAGTTGAAGAAGGTGTTCGGGATGAAGGTGACGATCTGCGGGAAGAACACGACCAGAAGGATAACAGCCACCATTGCGGGGATATAGCGGATGGCCTCCTTGGTGACGTCCTTGACGGGGATCTTTGCCACGCCGGACACGACGAACAGGCAGATGCCGAAGGGCGGGGTGATAATGCCGACCATCAGGCCGAGGACCATCAGAACGCCGAAGTATATCGGGTCTATGCCGACGGATTTCACGACCGGGATTATGATCGGGGCGAGCAGCAGAACTGCCGCGGAGGTGTCCATGAAGCAGCCGACGATGAGGAACACCAGCACGCACATGAGCACGAGCGCCGTCTCGCTGTAGCTGGCGGCAAAGCCGGTCATGGCCGTCTGGAGCAGGCGGCTGAGGCCTTCACGGGTGAGTATCCAGGAAAAGAACGCAGCAGCCGTCATGATGATGAACAGCGGGCCGCAGCCGCGCACGGTGTTCTTGGCAGTGTCCCATAGACTCTTGAAGGTGACCTTCTTGTAGATAATGCCGAGGAGGATGGAGTACCACACGGCGATGACGGCCGCCTCAGTGGTGGTGCAGATGCCGCCGAGGATGGAGCCGAGGATCAGTACAAAGGTGAACAATGCGGGAATGCCGCCCAGAATGGCCTTGCGGCGTTCCTTCTTGGGAAGCTCCGTGGTGGGCCACTGCTTGCCTTCCTCAGTGAAGTGGGCGCGTATCCACACGTGCACGCACATGAACAGGCACAGCATGATGCCGGGAACGATGCCGCCGAAGAACATCTTCGCAACGGATATCTCGGCTATCGCGCCGAGCATGACCATCGCGGCAGAGGGCGGGATGATGGGGCCAATGATGGAGGATGCGGCAGTGACGCCAGCCGCCATTTCGGGCTTATAACCGGCCTGCTTCATCATGCTCATCTCAACAAGGCCGAGGCCGCCGGCGTCTGCAATGGCGGAGCCGGACATGGAGGCGAACATCATGGACGCAACGCAGTTTGCATAGGCAAGACCGCCGCGGAATTTACCGACGAGCGCCACGGCAAAGTTGAAAAGGCGGTCGGTAACGCCGCAGGTCGTCATGAGACGGCCGACGAACAGGAAGCCGGGCAGGCACAGCAGCGTGAAGGAGTTGAGGTAAGCCATCATGTTCTGCGCAAGGATCGTGACGGGCATGTTGGGGGATATCAGCAGCCAGATTATGCCGGGGATGCCGAGCGCGAACACAACGGGCACGCCCAGAAGCATAAGGACAAGGAATGATATGATAACAACTATCATTGCGGTACTCATTTGGCGGCACCTCCGTTTTCATTCTCGGCAGCAATTGCATCCATAAGCGCGTTCTCGCGCTCGAGCATTGCCTGATTCTCTTCATCCTGAAGGCGCGCTTCCTCCGCGTCGCGCAGCTTCTGGCGCTGTGCGAAGTAATCATAGCCGGGGCAGAGCTCGTTGAGCAGGTCAACAACTATCGCAAGACCCATGTATATGCTGAATACGATAACGGGCATGTAATACCACTTACGGGGGATCTGAAGCGCGGCGCTGGTGTGCGTCAGGCTCGGGATGAGCTTAATGGCCGCATAAGCGGTGGTGAAGAGGAAGATCACCTCAAGCAGGCGGATAATATAGGATTCCACCGCTGCAAATTTCACGGGCAGCTTTGAGGAAAGGAAGTCGGCAACAACGTGCTGCTTTTCCACAGTCGTCAGGGAGGCGGCGAGGTAGCACAGCCAGATGAGAAGCAGGCAGCAGACCTCTTCGACCCATACGAGCGCTTGGTTGAAAACATAACGCGACAGGATGCCGGAAGAGACGATAAGGATTATCGTTACGACTGTTGCAGCGCCGACGGCCTCAATGACGTCGTAGCTGTGCAGGATGAACTTGTTCAGTCCTTTTAAAATATTCTTCATCAATATTTCTCCTACGGAAGTTGGTTTGTGTTTATAGACGGAAAGTGCCCATAAATGTGATATTTATAAGCACTTTCAGTCGGTTTCTTTGCTAATATTCCGTTAAATTTTCTCGTCCTGTGTTAACTCAGGCGTTCTCGATGATCTCGAGAACCTTGTCGAGCAGGCCTTCGCTCCACTCACCGTTCGCCTCGAGCTCACGGTAGTAGGGCAGGCAGCTTTCAAAGATGGCGGTGACGGTCTCTTCGGGGAGAGTGATGACCTCGATGCCGGCTTCCTTCATCTTTGCGAGGTTGGTGGCAAGCGCCTCTTCTGCAAGGCCGCTGTAATACTCTGCGGCAGCCTGTGCGGCCTCTTCAAGTGCGGCACGGTTGTTGTCGGAGAGGTTCTGATAGAAGTTCTCGTTGGTGTAGAGATACATGGAGTCGAAGTCGGAGTTGAGCTCGACCAGATACTTTGCGACTTCGTAGAAGCCCATGGTGTATGCCGCGTCCTCGGTGCACCAGATCGCGTCAACGACGCCCTGCTGGAGAGCAAGGAGAGACTCGCCGTAAGCAATAGGAGTGGGGGCGGCGCCGGTCGCCTTGAGGGAGTTGATGGTGATCTCGACCTGCGGCACGCGGATCTTCACACCCTTGAGATCCTCAGGAGTCTCGATCTTGACGTTGGAAACGTATGCAGTGCCGTTGCGGTAGAAGTTGCCGTTGAGTATCCTTATACCGTTCTTGTCGAGGAACTGCTGACACCAGTCGGCCTTGAGGTCAGACTCATTGAGTGCGCGGTACATCTCGCGGGAACGGTTGAGGAACAGGATGGAACCGGCCTTTGCGTCGTCAACGCCGTAGCTCGTCATGAAGTTGCCCTCGAGCATGATGTCGAGAGAGCCCTGACCGACCATTTCTATCAGGTCGCCCGCATTGCCGAGCTGGCTCGCCGGGAAGAGGTCGATGGTCATTGCGCCGCCGGTCTTATTGGAAAGATACTCCGCCATGTACTCCATGGCCTTCGTGGAGATATCCTCTGCCGCGCCGGTCGTACCGATGCTGACCTTGACAGTGTCGTAAGCCACCGCGTCTTCTGCGCCGGTATTGGCGTCCGCTGCGGTGTTTGCAGCCGGGGCAGATGCGCTCTGCTGAGCGTTGGAGCCGCAGGCGACAAGAGAGAATGCCATCAGCACCACAAGAACAGTTGCAAGGAATCTTTTCATGCGTTTTACCTCCGTTAAATTTTTGCACGTGTCTGTGCTTTTTTGCGAACTCGGTATAGTACTTCGTTCTTTATGGTATAAGAATAACATCGCGTCCTGTCCGCGGCAATTCCGATTTTGTTGAAAAAACGCGAAAAAATAGAATCACCGCGCCTGTAATATATTTACTTTAGTCAAATTCATGACTGAAAGGACAGCAATTAGCCGAAAATGAGCCGCCGCAATTTATGCGGCGGCTCATAAGAGCACTTATAGGTTTTCGTTTATATCAGTGCGTGCCGTAAAGTATCGCGCCCTGCTCGATAAGTATCTTCTGGAGCTCGGACACGTCCGTTTCAAGCTGGCGGGGCGTCTTGCCGTCTCTGACGCACAGTGCGGCGGCAACACCGGCGGCCTGACCGGTCACGATGGTCTCCTGCAGGAAGCGGTGGTGCGCGGCGCGGTCCGTGGATATCGCCTTGCCCGCGACCATGAAGTTCTCAAGATCCTTGACGACGAGGCAGCGGTACGGGATATCCGTGGAGCCGCCGTCCTTGGGATAGACCAGATCCTTCAGCGCAAGCGCCGCATCGCCGACGGCGTGCTTCGCGCCCGCGGTGAAAGCGCTCTTGCCGATAACGTCGTCAAACTTTCTTGCTTCCATGACGTCCTCACGCAGCAGCTTATAGTCGCCCATTACGCGGCGGGTCTCGCGGATGCGGACCTCAGGGCACACGCGGGTGATATAGGCGTTTTCAAAGCCGGGGATGTACTTTTTGAAGAACTTGAAAGCGATGACGTTCTGCTCGCGGCACTCGGCCTCGGCGCGGCTGATGTCGCGCACGTCGGTGCAATCGACCTTATCGACCTGAGAGGAGTGCTGGAAGTGCGCCAGTATCTTGTCGCCCTTCGGCATGATGAAGAAGCCGACGCCGGACTGGTTGTGCCACTCGTTGTTTTCCACGCCGATCTTCTGGAGGGAGAGGAAGCCCATGACCTCGCCCATCTCGACGACGTCCTTGCAGTTGCGCACAGCCTCGCGGATCTTGTCGAGGGTCATATAATCGGTGTTCTCATAGCCGATCTGGCCGAAGAGGAAGTCCTCAACATGGTTGCGGACGTAGTCCATGACCTCGTCCCAGTTTACGCCGTCAGCGGTAAAGGCGACGGTGGCGGGCTCAAGAATGTCTCTGGGGGCGATTTCATACTCTGCGCCGGCCTGATAGGCGACCTCGCCCTCGCCGGTGCAGTCTATGATGACTTTGCCGGTGACAAGGGATTTCCCGCCCGGATGCTCGCAGATAACGCCCTTGACAACGTTGCCCTCGCGCATGACTTCGGTCACGAGAGAATGCAGCATTAGCTCAACGCCCTCATCCTTGCACATCTTGTACATCAGCAGGCCCCACCAGTCGGGATCGACATAGGCATAGGTGTAATTGCAGCGCCAGCGCGGACGCAGGTCGGGCAGCGCGTGCCCCTCTTCGAGCAGCAGCTTGTGCGTCTCCGCCGCGAAACCGGCTATGACCTGCTCCTGTCTGTAGTTGAGGAAGTGGGCAAAGGAAAATCCCGGAGGGCCGGAGAAGTTCATCTGTCCGCCAAGCTGGCCGACGCGCTCGATGAGCAGGACCTTCTTCGCGCCTGCGCGCGCCGCGCAGATCGCCGCCGTGCAGCCGGACGTACCGCCGCCGCATACGACTACATCATAATCGCCGTAGAAATTTAACATGTTTTTTGTTCCTTTCTTTTTTATTATTTTTAATCTTCTTTCATTTTCAGCACCGCTTTTATCGCCTTTCCGTGGAAAGTCTCGTCAAAGGCGGTGTTTATTTCTTCAAAGGGATAGACGCTGATAAGCCTGTCTATCGGGAAAAGCCCTTTCTTATAAAAGCTTATGAGCTTGGGGATGAAGATTGCCGGCACAGCGTTGCCCTCGGACACGCCATATGCCGTTCTGTTCGCCATCTCGCTGCCGACGTTTATGGTCACATCGCAGTTGCCGCAGAAAGCGATCTTTCCGGTGTATGTAGTGCTGAGAAGCGCGTCGCGCACCATCTGGGGCACGCCGCTCGTCTCGACGGCGCAGTCCGCGCCGCCGCCCGTGACCTGCTGCACGGTGGCCTTGAGGTCAGGCACAGTCTTGCGGTTTATGACGTCCGTCGCGCCAAGCTCCTTTGCCAGTGCGAGGGACGCATCATTCCCGCCGACGGCGACGATCTGACGGCAGCCGCAAATGCGCGCAGCCATTATGGCGCTCATGCCGACGGTGCCGCAGCCGAACACGGCGAGCGAGCTGCCGAATTCGGGGCGAAGCTGCTCCAGCACAGTGCCCGCGCCGGTCTGTATCCCACAGCCCATCGGGGCAAGCAGTTCAAACGGCACGTCCGTATCCTCTATCTTCACGGCGGAGGACGCCTTTACCACGGCATATGTTGCAAATGACGACTGTGCAAAAAAGCTGCTGAGCGGCTCTCCGCGCCCGTTTTCAAGCACGTACTCCCCGTCGGCGGCACGGCCGCCGAAGTTGATGCGCACCATTTCCCTGCATGCGTAGGGCCGCCCGGAAACGCAGCCCGGACAGCACCCGCAGGTGCCGTAGGAAAGCACGACTCTGTCGCCCTTTTTGAAGCCCGCCGCCATGCAGCCGGCTTCTTCAACCGTTCCCGCGCCCTCATGGCCGAGAACGACCGGCATACGCAGGGCGGTTTTTCCCACACGCACTCCTTCGTCTGTGCGGCATACGCCTGCGGCATGGATTTTCACGAGCAGCTCGTCCGGCTTTACCTGACTCAGCGTTACCGGTTCTATGCTGAATGCGCCGTTCTTTTCGTATATGACGGCGGCTTTGGCCTTGATCCTGTCCTTCATGGCGCGGCTCACTCCAGCTTCATGCCCGGATTGCATTCTATGAGTATCTTGGGATAAAGTCCCTTCGCCTGTGCGGCAAAGGCTTCCGCACCGCGGTCTATGGGGAACACGGCCTCGGTGAACGGCTCAAGATCCAGCTCCTCCAGAAGCTGCAATGCACGCGGGAAAGCATACGGGGAGATGTAGCTGCCCGTAAGGGTAAGCTCTTTATTATAGAGATAGTCGTTGAGATTCAGCGGCATGGCGTACTGCGTGGGGTACATCGCGCCGTAAATGACCGTGCCGCCCTTTGCGGCGATGTCCAGCAGCGCTTCCAACGCGCCGGGGAAGCCGGAGGCGTCAAGCACCACGTCGAAGCCGTAGCCGTTCGTGATCTTATTCCCCTCTTCGACGACGTTCTGCTTTGCGGGGTCTATGGTGTGCTTTGCGCCGAAGCGCTTTGCAAGCTCACGCCGCTCCGCGATGGGCTCTATCATCGTCAGCTCCGTCGCGCCGAAGCGCTTCACAAGCTGAAGCACCAGCAGACCTATCGGCCCGCCGCCGCATATGGCCACGCGCTGACCGACCTTCATGTGCATCTTGTCCACCATGCGCACAGCCACGGAGACCGGCTCCAGCAGGCAGCCTTTTTTCAGATCCACGCTGTCGGGCAGCTTGTACATCATATCCTCATGCCATACGACGTATTCCGCCATGCCGGGGTGGCTGTATGACTTGGCATGCTCGCAGAACTGCTGCTGGCCATTCTGGCAGTAGTAGCAGGTGTTGTCAAAATGCAGGAAGTTGCATGCGACCCTGTCGCCGACCTTCAGGCCCTTTATAGCCGCCTTTTCGCCGACGGCCTCCACCACGCCAGATACCTCGTGGCCAAGCCCCTTGGGCAGCACGCTTGTGCCTATTGCGCCGCCGATTATGTGCGGGTCGGAACCGCATATGGCGCAGTAGGCGATGCGCACCTTTACGTCGTGCTCACCGAGCGTCTGTTCGGGAAAGTCGCACACGGCGACCTGCCCGCGTTTGCTCTCGTCGGGGTCTTTTATGCTGCCGTACTTTACACAGGCAAGTGTTTTCATTTTCCGTTCCTTCCTTTACCAGACGGTGTAGCCGCCGTCCACCATGAAGTCCGCGCCGGTGATGTAGCTTGAAAGGTCGCTGGCTAGGAAGCCGACAATGCCCATTATTTCATTGAGCGAACCGAACCTGCGCATGGGTATCATCCTTGCGGCCTCGTCCATGATGCTGTGATCCCAGCCGTCGTGCAGGCCGGAGAGAATAATGCCGGGGCTTATGGTGTTGAAGCGGATGTGCTGCTCAACATAGTCCATTGCCATGGAGCGGGCAAGCTGGATAACGCCGGCCTTGGTGGCGGTGTAGCCGGGGGCATAGCGCGCGCCGACCTGCTCCTTCTTGTTGACTATAGAGCCGGACATGGAGGCCGTAAATATGACGGAGCCGCCGTGCCCGTCCTGCTTCATTATGTTTGCCGCCGCACGGCCGACGAGCAGCATACCGGTCAGGTTTATGTCCACCATGCGGTTCCACAGATCAATGTCGATGTCGGAACCCATATCTGTCCCTCCGGCAATGCCGGCGTTGCTGTGGGCGATGTCCAGCGTGCCGAATTTTTCTCTCAGCTCACCCATGAAAGCGTCTACAGAGGCGGGGTCGCCGACGTTTCCCGTGAGGGCAAGTGTCTTGACCTTATACTTATCGGCAATGAAGTTGGCGTTATACTCCAGCACCTTGCGCTTCGGCTCGATATCCATCAGCGCTACATCCGCGCCAAGCTCTGCAAGGGCGCACGCGGTGGAGCGGCCGATGCCGCCGGCCGCGCCGGTGACGATGGCTTTCTTCCCCTTGAGGGAAAGCATGTCGTACACGCTTGCAAGCTGGTCGATCTTCAAAGAATCATAGGTCACTACTTATTTCTCCTTTCGTATTTTTCATATGTTCAGTGTTCAAACTTTGCGTCCAAAGCTGTTATGCACTTATAGTACCTGAAACGCCGCGGGCCTAACAGGCCGAATCGCGTCATTTTTTTGTAAATCATGTCATGTTTCCGCGTTTTGCCCCGGCGGATTTTGTGTTATTTTTTATAGAGTAATTTGGGTGTGCTGTACGCCGCGGGGCTTGCGCCCCATGCCATGCGGCCGCAATCCTATGCACCGGAGGGCTTGATATGAGCTGTGACGTCACATTTCTTCACGTTGGCCTGACTGTGGCCGATTTTGACCAGACCGCAGAATTTTATGAAAAATACTTTGGCTTTAAAAAGACGCTGGACAGCCGCTTCAATGCGGATTTCTTCACGCGCTATAAAGATCTATACGCTCTGCCCGACGGCGCCGAGGCGCGCTTCGGCTTTCTTGAAGCGGGAAACGGCTTTGTGCTGGAAATATTCCAGTTCTCCCCCGCGCGCGATTTTGCCCCGGCCGTGTGGAACACGCCGGGCTATCACCACATCTGTCTGCACACGGATGATATCTTGGGGCTGTGCGCGCGCATGAAAGCGGACGGCGTGGAATTCTTCTTTGCGCCTGAGCCGCGCGGCAGCGCCGATTCCGGCAAATACTGGGTGTTCCTTAAAGACCCGGACGGCAACATGATCGAGCTTCAGCAATGATCCCCCGTAAATCACAAGTAGGAGGTTTTAATATGACTTCAAGAGAAGAGATCTACAGGCTGGAGGATCTGGCCTGTGAAATGCGCGTAAAGCTTCTGGAGCTGTGCGGCTCTTACGCGGGCTCCGTGCATATCGGCGGCGACCTTTCCATGACGGACATGCTCATTGCGCTGTATCACCACGCGATGAACGTCGATCCGAAGGATATCAAGCTGCCCACACGCGACCGTTTCGTGCTCAGCAAGGGACACGGCGCCATTGCAATGTATGCGGCGATGGCAATGCGCGGCTTTTTTGACTGGGACGAGATAGTGCGCACCTACGGCAAGCTTGACAGCGCATACGGAATGCATCCGTGCAAGGTGCACCTGCCGGGCGTCGAATGTTCATCGGGCAGTCTCGGCCACGGGATGCCCATGGCGGTCGGCATGGCGATATCTGCAAAGCAGAAGAAGGAAGAGCACCGCGTGTTCTGCATCGTCGGCGACGGCGAGAGCTGCGAGGGCTCGATATGGGAGGCCGCCATTGCAGGCGCATCCTATCATCTGGGCAACCTGTGCGTGCTGATAGACAGAAACAAGCAGTTCATGACCACCTTCTCCGAAGAGACGATAGTGCTTGAGCCTTACGCCGACAAGTGGCGCGCCTTCGGCTGGAACACCGTCGAGGTGGACGGCCACGACATGGCGCAGCTCGTCGCCGCGCTCGACGCGCTTCCCCCAGCCGCTTCCGACAAGCCCACGGCCATCGTGTGCAGCACGGTGAAAGGCAAGGGCGTATCCTTTATGGAGCACAACATCGGCTGGCACGCCGGCACACTAAAGACAGATGACATGAATATAGCCATAAAAGAGGTTCTGGACGCACATGCCAGGGCCGTGGAAGGGAGGATCTGATCCATGGGCGTTGTTACATTAAATTTTGAAGCGCGGCTGTCCGGCCGCAGCGTTATCGGCGACACCCTGCATGAGATTGGGCTGAGCAATCCCCGGCTTTTTGTCTGCACGCCCGACATCGGCGGCGCACTGAAAGCTTTCCGCAAGGACTGCGCGGACAGATATATCGACACCGGCATTGCCGAGCAGAGTGTCATAAGTATCGCGGCAGGCCTCGCGCTTGAGGGCAACATCCCCATCGTCATGGGCATGATCCCCTTCCTCTCCATGCGCGCATGCGAGCAGGTCAGGACGGATGTGTGCTATCAGAATCTACCCGTGCGCATAATCGGCACAGGCGGCGGCCTCACCTCCGGCGGCGGCTCCACCCACAACGCGATGGAGGACATTGCGATAATGAAGAGCTTCGTCAACATGACCGTGCTCTCCATCGGCGACCCGAATCTCATACGCGACGCGCTGTATATGGGCATGGAATATCCGGGGCCGATGTACATAAGGCTCGCGCAGGGTAAGTCCGACGCCGTAATATATGAAAAGGGCAGCGTAAATCTTGAATACGGCAAAGGAATAATCACGCGCCCCGGCAGTGATTTGACGATATTCGCCCACGGCGAAATGGTGTATGAGGCGCTGCACGCGGCGGCAGAGCTGGCCGCGGCCGGCATAGACGCGCGTGTGGCGGACATGATATTCATAAAGCCGCTGGATGAGGAGCTTGTCCTGCAGTGCACGCAGGAGACGAAAAACGTCATCGTGCTGGAGGATCACCTCACATACGGCGGCCTTGCAAGCTCCATCGCCGACCTGTACTGCGATAAGGGCGTGTATCCTGCGCACTTCCTGCGCATGGGCATCCCACAGGTGTATGCGGGCTTCGGCAGCGGCGCAGAACAGCGCAGAAAATACGGCTACGACGCGCAGGCGGTCGTTGAGGCGGCAAAGAAAATGCTCTGCAAGTGAGCCTCCGCCCGCTCCCCTCGCGGCAGACGCCGAAACGCGCGCTGAAATGATCCCGTCTTATTCTCCTTTTTATAGTCCGCGGCCGTCAGGGTGTGTGCGCCCCTGCCGGCCGTGGGCGGACAGCAGCCACAACGTTTCTGACGCATGTCATGCCGCGTTGGGGGGCTGCTGTCGCTTTTTTGTTCTCTTTACACTTTATTTACGTGCCTTTTTCTCATTTCCTATGCTAAAATAAAAGTGCAGGCCATACCTGCCGCATGCAAAATCGTGTAAACAGTCAATGAAGGAAAGGGGGGGGATCTCGTGACCACAGAACAAATAGAGTGCTATCTCGCTCTGGTCAACGAGAAAACTTACGCAGAGGCCGCCGAGTATCTCCAGATGCCGCAGCAGGCCGTTATTAAAATCATAAAATCGTTGGAGAAGGAGCTTTCCGCCGAGCTTTTCATTAAGTCGGCCTCGCAGCTCGTCCCGACAAGCGCGGGGCGGATGCTGTACGCACGCATGTACTATATACTCTCACAGTACAGAGAGCTTGACCGCGCCGCCGCGCCATACCGGCAGCATTCTTCTCCCGTGCTGGATGTGGGCAGCATGTACTTTGCCGAATATTTTGACCTTGTTTCGCTGCTGCATGAATTTCTGGAGGCGCATCCGTCGTCCAACGTGTGTCTGCATGAGTTCCGGGCGAATGAGATATCCGGGCTTTTCAACTCCAAACGCCTCCCCTGCGCGTTCTTATATAAGGAGCTGTACGACGGCCCGTATTCGCGCGCACTGGACATTGCGGACGATCCGCTGGTCGTCATCATGAACAGACAGCTTGCCGGGCAGTATTCCGGCCCCGTGGAGCTTTCCGCGCTCAAGGACAGGCGCTTCATCCTGCTCCAAGGCGACAGGATGCTGCACAGGCACTTTCTCTCCCTGTGCATAAACGCGGGCTTCGTTCCGAACGAGCTTTCCGTCAACGCGCGCGTGAGCACCGTGATAGAGCTCGTGCAGAGCAGTGACGCCGTCTCTCTCCTGCCGCTGAGCTTCACTCGCAACATTCCATCCGGCAGCAATATCTCCATTCTCCTTCCCGCAGCGCCCATGTCGCTCAGTCTTTCGCTCATCTGTGCAGACGCCGTTCCGTCAAAGGAATATTTGCAGTTTGAATCCTTTGTGGCGGAATTCCTGACGCTGCGCGACAGCTGACATGAAAGGCGGGCAAAATGGATCATTCTATTCTGAAAAATCTATTCGGGCTGAACTTCTCATGCCCCCTGCTCACACATGAGCTGGTGTTTTACGGCATTTCATACATAACCGAGGGAGTGCTGGATTTTTCTCGTTCCCACTCCTTTCATGAGCTTCTCATATCCCTCAGCGGTGACCTCGGCGTTGATACGGATGGCAACATCGTCACGGCGCACTGCGGCGAACTTCTCTATATCGGCCCGCAGGTGCAGCGCCGGCTGAAAATATTTCCCGATGTGCCTGTGGAGTGCGTTCTGATAGACTTTGACATCGTCGAGACCCAGCCGCGGGGCGAGCACCCGAACGAGGGATGGATAACAGACGAAAAGCAGCTTGTCCGCCAGCTGTGCAGCAGCCCCACGGCCATCTGCCGCGACAGCGGCGCTGTGAAAGACTGCATAGACAGGCTGTGCGCCGCGCTGCGGGATAATCTTGTCGGCACGCCGTCACGTCTGCCGGCGCTTCTGTCGGAGCTTTTGCTCTGCGCCATGCAGTGCTTTTCCGGATGCAGCGTGCGTCAGAAGCCGATCGCCGCGAATGAAAGCGTGCTCACAAACAAGGCCATTCGCATAAACGAATATATTTGCAGCAATTTCATGCACGACATAACCGTGCAATCCGTCGCAAGCGCGCTGAACTACTCGCCGCGCCACCTCCAGCGCATCATCATGGAGTATTACTCCGTCAGCTTTTCCGACCTTCTCATACAGTACCGGCTGGCAATGGCAAAAAGCCTGTTGGGGCTTTCGGATTATTCGATAGAAACCGTTTCCGAAAAGTGCGGCTTTTCAAGCATTCGCTCGTTTGAAAAGAACTTTAAAGAGCGGCTTGGCATTACGCCGACCGCGTTCCGCAAGATTTTCGGAAAGGTATGACGCAAAGGATAAGGGCTATGGATCTGAATTTATTGAAATATTTCACCGCCGTGGCGGATGAAATGAGCTTCTCCTCCGCCGCGGAAAGCATATATCTCAGCCAGTCCTCGCTTTCCAAGCACGTAAAACGGCTTGAGGACGACCTGGGCTTTCAGCTTTTTTCCCGCAACTCCCACACGACCGAGCTTACTCCCGCAGGGGAGGCGCTTCTTCCTGCCGCGCGCAATATCGTGCGGGAGCTGGATATCGTGCACGACCAGCTTCGCATGTGGAGCAGTCAGCGCTGTCTGCGCCTCGCCTCGTTCTCCTTTTTCTCCATCTATCATCTCGACCGGTTCATTTCCAAATTCATCTCGCTCAACGGGATGGATATAAGCCTTGTGGAGAATGCGTCCGACAGTCTGCTCGCCATGCTTGACGGCGACGCGATAGACGCATACTTCGCCTTTGAATACGGCAACTTCCCGCCGGAGAGCTATGTGTGCTATCCAATTCTTTCTGAGGAGCTTGTCCTCGCCACGACCTCGCCCGTCGCACAGCTCTCGCCGGACGGGATCACGCTTGACGAACTGCGCGGATTTAATATCGTCACTCTTTCTGAGCGGGACGAGCCGTTTATGACCGGGTATCTGCAAAAGTATGCGCCGGAGCTTGCCGCACGGTTAGAGCCGCGCAATATCTGGCTGTACAGCCTCAAGTCCGTGATAAAGAAAGAGGCGTGCGCCTCTATCATCCCGCGCATGGTGGCACAAAGCTCCAAGCTGTGCTGCACGCCGATACTCGGCCTTCCGCCGTTCAATCTGGCGCTCATCATGAAGCCCGACAGGATCACGAATAACCGCCTCGCGGCGCTCAAGCAATACATGAATCAGGAATTGACTGAATGGTGAACAACATGAAAAACATCCCTCTTTTTATTCTTCTCGTGATAATCATAATCCTTGCGATCACCGCGGATTATTTCGCGCTTCGCCGCAAGCGCTGCCGTCGGCAGATGGAGCAGTGCGTCGCGGCGGGCGATTACGCCGGTTTCTGCGCGCTGCTGGAATCCAAGGACGGCAAGCGCTTTTTCAAGGGTACGGACGCGCTGCTGATGAAGCTGGACGCGTGCCTCCAACTATCGCGGCACGAGGATATACGCGCACTTTTCGCGCAGCTTGACGAGGTGCGTCTGCCGCGCGGCGGATACATAAACTACAACATGAAGAAGCTGGCCTACGCCATCGACATAAAGGACGCTTCCCTGGCCGAAGCGGCATGGCGCGCGCTGCACAAATTCCGCCAGAGCCGGTACGTCCTGCGGGAAGCAGATCAGCTCTACGATATCTACGTCTGCCACAAATCCAATCACATAGACGAGCTGAAAAACTTTGCCGGCAAAACGAAGAACCCGTCCAGCAGAGCCATGGCCTTCTTCCGCATTGCAAAGCAGTATCACTATCTCGGCGACGCAGACAGGCGCACGGAATACCTTCTCAAGGCAAAGGGCGCATATAATGATCCGACATGGCAGAAGATCATCGGCGACATCCTCGCCGGGGATCTTTCCCGCCTCGAATGAGCGCGCATGCACAGCATATCTTCCTCCCGCAGCGGTGAGCGCTTTGCCTGGACGCACATTCTGCCTGCATGCTGCATTCTGGTGTTTCTTACGACTGGCTTTGTGAACAACGTCACCGGGCTTTTTCTTCAGGCTGTCAGCTCATCGCTGAAACTGCCATACGGGCAGCTGTCTCTGTCGATAACCGTGCAGGGCGTGGTGGGGCTGTTCGCCGTCATGCTGGTTCCGCGGCTGCTTTTCAAAACCTCGCCCAAGCTCCCGATGTCGCTGGCGGTGCTACTGCTTGCAGGCGCATTTATCTTTCTGTCCTTCGCCGGACAGGTGCGGCACTGGATAGCGGCGTCAGCTGTCATTGCCGCGGCGAACTCCTTTCTCGGCGTTTTTGCCGTCTCGCTGATTTTGTCCGACTGTTTTGAAGAGGGCTACAGCCTCGCGCTGGGAATATGCACGGCCTTTTCCGGCCTATCCGGCGCAGTGCTGAACCCACTGGTGCATACGGTCATCGCGCGCCTCGGCTGGCGCGCCGCATACCGGGTCAATGCCGCGGTCGTCCTGCTTGCTGGGCTGTTCATCGTCCTTATAACACCGTGGAACCGGCGTGCGGGAAACAGAGACATGCAGCCGGATAGTGATACAGGCGGCGCTCCGGAGGACGGGCTTTCTCTCCGTGAAGCCGCGCATTTGCCGCGGTTTTACGTTCTCCTCGCTGCAACGCTCGCCGTGTCCGCGTTCTACATGATAAATCAGCACATCGTATCCGTTGCGGCGTCGCTGGGTCTTTCCGAAACCGCCGGTGTGACGGCAACGACCATACAGATGATAAGCATCATGGTGTTCCGCATCTTCGGGAATCTCATGATATCGCGCGGCCGGGCAACGCCCACATGCCTCGCTTTCTTTTCCGCCGGTGCGCTGGGGATGCTGCTGATGCCGCTGTGCTCCTCCGCTTCGGCATTTTACCTCGACGTGTTCCTTTACTCCGTCGGCGCGTCGTTCCTTCTGACAATAGTTCCGGTGTGGGTACGCACGATATTTGGGGGCGAAAGCTACCGGCGCATATATCCGTTTTTCTACAATGTGTTCATGATAAGCATGTCGGCCGGTGCAAGCGCGGCCGGAATGATGTTTGACGCCACAGGTGGCTACGGCGTCGTGTGCGCCGTGATTTGCGCCGCGTTCATTCTCGCGGGCGTGTGCGCGCTGCTTCTGCGCCCGTCGGGAAATGAAAAATAAAAAGCCAACAGGGGTTCGATAAGAACCCCTGTTTTTGTCATATATCTTCGTTGCAGCGCAGCACGACCTTTGAATACTTCGACGTGTGGAATGCTGCGAACGCCTCCTCGGCGTTGTCTATGGACGTTTCATATCCTATTATCTTATCCAGTATAGCGTCATCCTCGCGCACAAAATTCACGGCGCGCGGCCATATGGACGGCGTGACGAACACTGCTTGGATCCGTCCTTCCTTCTTATACAGCTTGTTGAGATTCACGGGCAGCTCATAATCGGAGGGATAAACCGCAAAATAGGTCACGATGCCATTGTATCCGGCAATGTCAAGGCAGACCGGCGCCGCGCTGCGCGCGCCGGAGGCCTCAAACACATAATCGAAACCGGCGTTATCGGTTATCTCCATGCATTTTTCGTACACATTCTCCTTCATGGGGTTTATCACGTGCTCCGCACCCAGTTCGCGGATGAGCGGCCACTTTTCCTCAACGGGCTCTATGACCGTGATCCTCGCGCAGCCGGCGCGCTTCATCGCACGCAGAAGCAGCATGCCTATCCCGCCCGCGCCCGAGAGTACAGCCGTCTTGCCGACCTTTATCTCGCACAGGTCTATCGCGCGTATGACGCAGGTCGTCGGCTCGACAAGCGCCGCTCTTTTAAGCGGCATGTCCTTGGGTATCTTATGACAGCTGTCTATGTTGTACACCTTGTACTGCGCAAAACATCCGAAGGCGGGCGGGTGCTTCGTCGTGCAGCGCTTCCCGCTCTTGCAACCGTCGCAGTAGTGGCAGTACGTGCCCGGATCTCCCACGGCATGGTCGCCGATCTCTATCCCCTTCCCCGCGGCCTCCGCGCCAAGCGCCACCACAATGCCGGAGCATTCATGCCCCATCGGCATATCAGGGCCCTTTGCGGCCATTCCGATAAGCCCCTGCTGGCCGTGTATGTCCGTGGCGCAAAGGCAGGCATACGCCACCTTTATAAGCACCTGATTCGGTCCCGGCACGGGGATCTCAAGATCGTCGCGTACTTTGACGTGTATTTCGTCCACAGGGACGACGCCTTTCATTTTCGGCATTTTTTCTTCCTCACTTTCTTTTTTATAGTTCAAGAAAATATATAATTATATTTTATATTAACCCCAGATGCAGCAATATGCGCTTATATGACATGATTTGCTTTTTCATGGCGCGCGGCGCGGCACGGCAAAATCCGTCACAAAAAATTAATAAATTTTTTTGCAAATTTTCGCGGTAGGGGCTTGCAAAAAAACAAAAGTGTGGTATTATAAGCATCGTTAGCACTCATGGTGTTTGAGTGCTAACGGCAATGAATTTAGTTAATAAAAATTTGGAGGTATATAAGCTATGAAACTGAAACCGTTGGCTGATAGAGTCGTCCTCAAGCAGAATGCAGCCGAGGAGCGCACCTCTTCCGGCATTTTCCTCACCGCTTCCGCACAGGAGAAGCCCGAGGTTTACGAAGTCGTCGAGGTCGGCCCCGGCGGTATGGTCGAGGGCAACGAGGTCAAGATGATCGTCAAGGCCGGTGAAAAGGTTCTTGTCGGTAAGTACAGCGGCACCAAGGTCAAGCTTGACGAGGTCGAGTACACCATCGTGCGCCAGTCCGACATTCTGGCTGTCATAGAGTAAGCGGCAGCGGACGTCTACATTATCAAGGAGGAATTAAATCATGGCTAAGCAGATAATATACGGTGAAGAAGCAAGAAAGGCTATCGAGCGCGGCGTCAATCAGCTCGCCGATACCGTCAAGATCACTCTCGGCCCCAAGGGCCGCAACGTCGTCCTCGACAAGAAGTTCGGCACCCCGCTGATCACTAACGACGGCGTGACCATCGCAAAGGAGATCGAGCTTGAGGACGCTTTCGAGAACATGGGCGCGCAGCTCATCAAGGAAGTTTCCACCAAGACCAACGACGTCGCAGGCGACGGCACCACCTCCGCCACCATCCTTGCGCAGGCAATGATCAACGAGGGTCTGAAGAATCTGGCCGCGGGCGCAAATCCCATGGTCATGAAGAAGGGCATCCAGAAGGCCACCGCGGCCGCCGTTGAGGCTGTCAAGGCTGTCTCCCAGCCCGTGTCCGGCGCGAAGGACATCGCCCGTGTCGGCACCATCTCTTCCGGCGACGAGCATATCGGCAACCTCATCAGCGAGGCGATGGAGAAGGTCAGCCAGAACGGCGTCATCACCATCGAGGAGTCCAAGACCGCCGAGACCTACAGCGACGTTGTCGAAGGCATGCAGTTTGACCGCGGCTATCTCAGCCCCTACATGGCCACCGATATGGACAAGATGGAGGCCGTTATCGACGACGCGCTCATCCTCATCACCGATAAGAAGATATCCAACATTCAGGAGATCCTGCCCCTGCTGGAGCAGATCGTCAAGGCCGGCCGCAAGCTGCTGATAATCGCGGAGGACGTCGAGGGCGAGGCACTTGCCACCATCATCCTCAACAAGCTGCGCGGCACCTTCACCTGCGTTTGCGTAAAGGCTCCCGGCTTCGGCGACAGACGCAAGGAAATGCTTCAGGATATCGCCATCCTCACCGGCGGTCAGGTCATCTCCTCCGAGCTCGGTATGGAGCTTAAGGATGCCGACATCAGCATGCTCGGTCAGGCGCATCAGGTCAAGGTCACGAAGGAGAACACCGTTATCGTTGACGGCGCAGGCTCCTCTGAGGATATCAAGGCACGCACCGCGCAGATCTCCCACCAGATCGAGACCACCACTTCCGAGTACGACAAGGAGAAGCTGCAGGAGCGTCTCGCAAAGCTGTCCGGCGGCGTTGCCGTCATCAAGGTCGGCGCTGCGACCGAGACCGAGATGAAGGAAAAGAAGCTGCGCATCGAGGACGCGCTGAACGCGACCCGCGCCGCTGTTGCAGAGGGTATCGTTCCGGGCGGCGGCACGGCATACGTGCTCGCTTCCAAGGCTGCCGACAAGCTGGTCGCCACTCTTGAGGGCGATGAGAAGACCGGTGCCGCCATCATCGCAAAGGCGCTGAAGGCTCCCACCATGCAGATCGCCGCAAACGCCGGCCTCGAGGGCGCTGTTATCCTCAACAACGTCTACTCCGCCACCGACGCCAACTACGGCTTCGACGCTGCGAACGACAAGTACGGCGACATGATAGAGCTTGGCATCGTTGACCCGACCAAGGTCTGCCGCAGCGCGCTTGAGAACGCCGCATCCGTGGCTGCGATGGTCCTGACCACCGAAAGCCTCGTCGCGGACATCCCTGAGAAGAATCCTCCCATGCCCGCAACGGGCGGCGATATGGGCGGCATGTACTAAGATACAGCTCAAAGCCTTGAAATTGCTTGGTTTTTTGGATGTGCAAAAGCGGATCAACGCCAAGCTTACGCCAAAAATTCAAGCTCATCATATGATAACAGAAATCGGCACCTGCCAAAAAGCAGGTGCCGATTTTTTTATTACTGTAGCCTCAATTTGTTCCATCAAAACCGTTTGCCGGGTAGGCTCAATGCCAGTGTCCATGTCATGTAAAGACATATCAAACGGCAAGAGCAGAGGGCGCCGGCTGTGACAAGTGTATCGTTTTCAATATTTTCAGAGATACGACGCACTTCAAAAATCAGCGCCCTACGGCAAACTGGTATCACGATTTGACAAACCCATTTTACCATAGAGCGCACCGAAAAAACAGGAGGAAAGTTTGAATATGAGAAAATCTGAAACCTATCGCAACGAGATTAAATCCTACATCGTCCGCACCGGTATGACCATGACCGAGGTGGTTGACTACCTCTCCGATGAATACGGCTGGAGCCGCAGCGTTCCCAATCTCTCCGGCAAACTCAAGCGCGGTTCACTCCGCTACGGCGAGGCGGTGGAGTTGGCGGACGCGCTGGGGTATGACATTGTGTGGCAGAAACGGGGGCGGTAATTATAGAGGGCAAAACCTACGGTTATATCCGCGTTTCCAGCAAAGATCAGAACGAAGAGCGGCAGCTCATTGCGCTACATGGCAGAGGCGTGAAGGATAACTGCATTTACATCGACAAGAAATCGGGCAAGGATTTTGACCGCCCGCAGTACAAAAAGCTGATGAAAAAGTTAAAACCGGGCGATTTGCTCATAATCCAAAGCATCGACCGTTTGGGACGAAATTATGAAGAAGTACAGAATCAATGGCGTGTGCTGACAAATGAGAAAGAGGTGGATATCTGTGTCCTTGATATGCCTCTGTTGGATACCCGGCAGGGAAAAGACCTGGTGAGAACATTTATTGCCGATCTTGTGCTTCAAATTCTATCCTTTGTGGCACAGAGCGAACGCGAGTACATTCGCAAACGACAAGCGGAGGGTATCGCGGCCGCGAAAGCAAAAGGCATCCAGTTTGGCAGACCGTCGATTCCGCTGCCAAGCAATTTCTATGCCGTTCACAAGGAGTGGCGAGCGAAAAAACTGACGCTAAAACAGGCCGCAGAAGCCTGTAATATGCCCGTCGGAACGTTCTACGGCAAAGCGGTCAAGTTTGAAAATTCCACCTAAGCAAATTTGCCAATAATTTGGGAATGTGTACTTTTGCAAATTAAGGGCACAACTATTTTTTAATATTATACTACGAAATACGAGATTTTTCAAGGTCTCGAGTCGCATATTTCCGATGACAATTTGTATATTTTTCGCATTTTGCAAAAGTACACATTGCAAAAAGCACATGTTATTGTTCTTTAGAATTGTGGAGAAAAGTTGTCGTATCTAAACACTCAATATAATTTAACTATAGGAGTATTATATGAATCATATTTTTAAGGAGTTTCTTAATAACACCATTGCTACTCGTGTTGATAGGACTGCTTTTGTCGAGAAAACAACAGCAATTGCAAGCTATAGCTACGAAGATTTTTTTCAAGATATCACAATAATGTATAGTATTCTTGTTGAAAAGGAAATTGTCAATAAGCGTATTGTTTTCTACGCGAAAAATTCATATGCATTGATTGTTCTTTCTTTTGCCTGTATTTTGGCAGACAATGTTGTAATTCCTGTTCATAGAGACTTTTCTTCTAATGTGGTTCATGAATACAGCGAATACTTTGAGGCGGATTTTTTGATTACAGATGCCCTTAATACTCCCCTTAAGGCGTTGTATCATTGCAAATTGATGAACTTGCTTTTTGCCTATTCGTATAATCGTTCTGCCTATAAAATTTCAATTCCAAGTGATGTATCACACATTTTTTTATCTTCTGGTACTATGGGATCGCCTAAAGGGGTAATGCATACTACTCAAAGCATAGTCAATGCCGCTAGAGAAACCGCTTATGGGCTACCAAATATAGAAACAACACTTTTGATTCTACCCCTCGCTCACATTTATGCATATAATGCCGTCTTGCTTCCTGCCCTAATACAAGGCGCAACAATTTATATTTCACAAGGAGCCTCGTTTTTGTCGGATGAATTAGTTGACTTTGAACCCAAAGCGCTTTTTGCCGTGCCAACCATTGTTTATACAATACACAAACGTCTTTTACAAACCCAGAAGTTTCAAGAGACTACAGCACAAGTCATTGGAAGGAACTTATCACTTATATTGTCAGGCGGTGCTCTGTTAAAAACCTCAATTGCCTCTTCGTTTGCTCAATACGGAATTGAGTTGTTTAATGGATACGGAAGCACAGAAGCCTGTGGATGTATAAGTTTATCGCTTTGTCCGCACGCCAAGAATGGCTGTGTAGGAAAGCTTTTCCCCAGCGTAAAGGCAAAGATACATAACGACGTCCTATGGATTACCTCAAAAAATATGATGGTTGGATACTTTGGAGTAAATCCTGATGAAATTTTCGTAGATGGCTGGTTTTGTACAGGGGATCTAGGCAATGTTGAAAATAACGAAGTGTTTATTGGGGGACGTGATTCAGATTGTGTCTTCGTCCTAGAAAATGGAGAAAAAATAGATGTCGGTTATTATCGCAAACAACTTCTTACCATCGAAAAAGTTTATGATGCAACCGTTACTATAAGAGATGGTAAATTATCTGCCTCTATTGGAACTGATTTAAGTGATTCAAACAATGCCATTGCTATCAGAACTGCTATATCCGAATTAAATAGAAGCTTCCCACCATCAGGTAAAATTCGAGATATTCAATTGAGGAATCATACTAGACCTATAGGAGTACCAAGATGGAAGAACAATTTATCTGCGCAATAAAGAAGTGTATCAAAAAGATTTATCCAGAAGCATCCGAAGTCAGCATGTCAACATCTTTATATTTAGATTTAGGTATGGATTCTCTTGAGATAGTTTCTCTAATTCTTGAAATAGAAGATATGTTTGATGTTGATATGTCCGAAGATATATGGGCATCGATAGATACAGTTGGCGATATATACTCTATAATCTGCACAAAGGAGAAGCTAAACAATGAAATACTACAGTGAAATCACCACAGTGAAAGCCGCTAAGGACTTATTTCTCGTTGAAACTATGGATGGAAAATATTTGGTTGATAATGTAACTGCTGCTATAGCAAGACTGAATGAGAATATCAACATCAACAATCCAGACCATGTTCGGCAAATCGTAAGCTCGTTAGATGCTAACAGAGAAAAAAAAAGAGTATTTTCCCCTAATGAATACATCGAAAAGAGGAAACTGTCTAGACTGATGCTCTATCCTACTAATAGTTGCAACCTACGTTGTATATATTGCCATTGCAACTCTTCCTTTGGGGATGACATGACAGATGACATCCTTTATGCGGCTGTAGATAAATACTGTCAACATGTAGAGTCTAGGCTTGATATCATTAAAGAATACGGAGAAACTCCGCAGATTACGTTCAT